>Ga0115007_10000974_pt1 | contig 18654 bp, 19 predicted proteins | sample ArcOceMetagenome_2_FD_87166 | JGI IMG/M metagenome (GOLD analysis project Ga0115007, IMG submission 87166) | Marine eukaryotic phytoplankton communities from Arctic Ocean - Arctic Ocean ARC135M Metagenome | ecosystem: Environmental > Aquatic > Marine > Oceanic | place: Arctic Ocean | collected...
CTTGTAAAATTTCTAGCTGAAAATGAGTATGATAATTTATTAGATGAATATGAAATTAGACAGAAATGGGAGAGAAGAAGTTTTAAAAGCGGAACAAAGGAAGAAAAAATAAATAAATATCTTCATATCCCTATAAAAAATAGAGAAATCGAGAAATATATTAATCCGTACGAAAGTTTTTGGCAGAAACGCTATTATGAGTCTCTTTTTAATACAGATGAAACTCACGACTTTAAAAAAGAGATTAGTGTTAATTATATGGAAGGGTTGGAATGGGTTATGAATTATTATACAAAGGGGTGTGTTGATTGGAGATGGCATTATAAATATAATTATCCCCCGTTGTTTAATGATTTATTAAAATTTATTCCAAGTTTTGATACAATAATGATAGAACCAAATAATCATACCAACGTTAGTCCTTGCGTTCAATTATCTTATGTGCTTCCAATTGAGAGTTTACCACTTATTCCAAATAATATTGGAGAGAAATTATTAAAAGAGCGTGGTGAATATTACACAAAACAATATGATATAAAATGGGCATTTTGTAAATATATGTGGGAAAGTCATTTGGAATTACCACATATTGATTTAGAAGACCTGGAAGAATTTGTAATTAATATCTAATATATATATATTAATGGTTACCCGTAAGAGAAGAAAACGAAAAAGTAAAAAGAAACGTGGTGGAGACCAGGTGTATCAACGATGGGTAAATTATCTTATAAAGCAATCGAAAAGACATCTAGACAATAAAGGTTCGGGCAAGGCGGGAAAAAAGGAGAGAAAAAAATTCACAGACTTTATGAAAAAATCCTCTTCCGATATAAAAAAATATATCGGGAAAAATGCTTCTAGATTTTCCGATATTATTAAAAAGGGAACGGGGTCTCACACACCTTGTTTAACAATAGCATTAGCAAATAAAGCAATATGTATTGGTAAAAATCAGAGTAGTAATAGACCTAATGGGATGAGTAAAAAATACACATCGGAATTATTGGATTCTGTGTGTAGTCAAGACAACCTTCAAAAAGTAATTCAAGAATGGAACGAAGGCGAACGGAGTAATAATGAGTTTGGTTGTGGGGGACAAGTTTTGGAGGACGCGTTGCGTATTTCTTCAGAAAAAGATGATAAAGCTAAAAAAAAAGCAGAAAAATTCTACGCAAATATGACACCAGAAGAGATAAGTAAAGTAGATGAAGTAAAGGAAGCTAGTGAAAATGTTTTAGATGATGAACAAAACCAAAGGAAACTATATGGTGATGATGCTTATTTATTAAATGTTGATAATGTATTCCAGCCTGATGAATATACTATAAGAATAGGTGGAAACAAGAAAAAAGGAAAAACTAGCAAAAAAACTAGAAGGAGAAGAAAACGAAAAAAAACCAAAAAGAGGAGATCCACTAGAAAGAAAAGGTGAAGAAAATCCAAAAGGAAATAATTGATTTAAATAAGGAAGAATTTGTAATTAATATCTAATTGTATAATAAATGCGATGGGAAGAATTTAAAACAAATATTGATACTTTACCAAAATATATAACATATGTTAAAAAAAATATCAAAATCCTTGCTCCTATTCAAGGTCAATATAAAAATGAAATTTTAGATGCTATTGGTTCTATTAATATAAAAACTTACAATAAAGAATTTGAAAGAATTAAAACTAATTATAAAAAGCTTATTTATCGCGATGCTGCTAAAAAATGTGCCACTCGTACAGGAAATACACGCGGAGGGAGAAAAAAAAAGAAAAGAAAAAAAGAGAGAAGAAAAACAAAAAAAATACAGAAAGGTGGATTTGGTTTCGGTGAAGTACCTTTATTTATATGTTTAGGTTCTATTGCTCTTTGTTTTATAGGGTCTTGTATTGTAGAATGTGGGTGTTGTAAACCTTGTGGTATTGTACCAAGTGGAGATAGAATTTGGAGTGAAATAGCTCTAAGAGAGTTTGCTAACAAAGAGTCTAAAAAAAAATTCTACAATAAAAAATTCGCTCGCGATGTGAAAACAACAATAAATAAAACACTAGACAAGAAAAAGAAAAAAAGCAGGGGAAAATCACGAATACGTGTAAGTGGGTGGGGTGACAATATAGTAGTTGAGGGAGACGGGGAGGACAAGGCTATAGCTTTACAAATAGCAACTGATGCTCAATATTATAACGACGGGGACTGGTCTGGAGATACACATGCCGCATATCTACAGGAAATGGCAGATAAATACCCTAATATGGATAGGAGAAACCCTAATGGGGTAGAAGTTTTAACAGAGGACGAATATCAAGAAAACCAAAGACAAAACGAAAAAGAACGAGAACGAAGCTATCGAGAAGATGATGGTCCGGCCCCAGGGGGGCCTTTCTCATCTCTTAGAAGAAGGAACTAAGATTAAATTTCAAAGAGTAATAATTATGTAGCACTAAAAAAAAGAAAAAATCCAAAAGGAAATAATTGATTTAAATAAGTAATAGAATTATATGTAATGGTAAAAATTACAAATAATTCCTATATGGAAATTAAAAGTCATTACGATGATGTTTTAAACAAAGACAGAGCTTCATTTAAATCAAGTAATGATGAACCAACTCCTATAAGTTGTGTGGAGGAAATGATAAAAAGGATTCCAAGGGGGTTTTGGAAAAGACCCTTGGAAGATTTAAAAATATTAGACCCAGTTTGTGGGAATGGAAATTTTCATTCTGTAATTTATAACAAGTTAATTAAAGGTAAATTCTCTCCAAAAAATATTTTAGAAAACATATTATACTTCAATGACATTGATAATAATAGAACAACTATGATTGATTCTATATATGAAGGAAATAAATACAAATTAAATGTCACAACTCAAGATTATCTTGAATATAACGAAAATCAACAATTTGATTTAATAGTAGCCAATCCTCCATATGCAAAACTATTACCAAATGGAAAAAGGGCATCAAAAAATCACAATTTGATAAAACCATTTCTTGAAAAATCATTAAAATTATTAAAACCAAATGGATATTTACTTTTTCTTACACCTGACAACTGGATGTCATATGCTGATAGAAATACGTTGATAAAAAAACTAACATCACTTCAACTATTATATTTGAATATACACGCGGCAAAAAAATATTTTAAAAAAGTGGGTTCAAGTTTTACTTGGTATTTAATCAAAAATGCCCCTGGAAAAAGAAAATTTATAGTGGAAGGTATAAGAAAGGGTGTTAATTATAAAAGTAAAGTAAAAAGTGAAGTGCGAAAATACATCCCACTTGTATATAATGATATAATTCAATCTATATTACATAAAACGTTGGACAATTGTATGTTACCTAAATTTAAGGTAGAAACATCTAGTGATTTACATAAATATACAAAGAAACACTTAATATCTACAGAACAAGATGACGAACACCCTTATAGATTAATTCATACACCCAAACAAACAGTATACGCTAGTAGGCCTCATAAATATCAAGAAGGATACAAGGTTTTTATAAGTACGACAAGTTATTATTCGGTAGAGGTAGATAATTGCGGAATGACCCAAGCAACCGCGTTTATAAGATGTGGTAATGATGAATTTAGTGCATTCAAAATTAGGGGTATTTTAATGCATCCACTTTATAAATTCTTGAATAATATTTGTAGATGGGGTAATTTTAATAATCCAAGGATACTACAATCGTTTCCTATGTGCGATGATGTGGAATCTGTATGGGAACATTTTGGTATAAATCACGAAGAGCAAACATTTATCACTAATTTTAAATAATGTGTATTCAGAAAATTGAAGAGTTTTAATTATAACAAGTGAGAACTATTCAAAATAATTAAGATTAATAACAAAAAAACAATTAAGAAAACGATGACAACTATCATTCGACCAACTGTTGATTTTATAAGGACTATCTACCGTCGCGACGTAAATGGTAACAAGTTCTTATGTCCCAAAGAAAAAAATAAAGGTAAAGCGGGACTATTTTTGGAGGGTTTACTCGGCATACCAACGTCTAGTGCCTGTTTAGATTGTGTGGACGGTGAGTTGAAAGCATTCCCACAAAAAAAAGCGACATCTAGAAGCAGACTAGCGAAACAAGCAGGATTAGGAGAAGGTGACTATATAGCAAGCCAAACTGTAGCAATTACTATGATGAAACCAACAGACCTTCCTAAAACTGTATTCGAAGAGTCTCGTTTATGCAAGAAAATCAGCAACGTACTGTTCACCCCTTATGTTCGTGATGGAGATCACATCGAATGGCTTAACGAAGTTCTATTTAACAACGAACATCCATTATTTCAAGAAATAAAAAAAGACTATGAGACGATTCAGGTGTATTATGTAGAAAATAAAGTCACTAAGGGTGAGATTGGAAAGTATCTACAAGTTCGCACCAAAGGAGCAGGAGGCAAAGCACCCAAAACACACGCATTCTATTTCCGCAGACAATTCCTAATCAGTATATTCTTATAAAAATGCAAAAATTTAAAATTAATAAGGAGACAAACGCATATAAAAGTCCCTTTTTATTGAATATTTGGTTTAACTATATGTAAATAACTTGTGTAATTGTAAAGTATTTAAAAATATATATTTACTTAAATGTATAATGCCTGGTAGAATAGTCCATTTAAAAACAAGACAGGAGTTAAAAGAGTTTACAACATCAAGTAATGCTTTTATTATAGATTTTACAGCAACTTGGTGCGGTCCATGTAAAACAATTGCTCCATTAATTGAAACAGCTTGGAATCAAATAAAACCTTATTTCGATATGGTGGTGGTAGATGCGGATGAAGGAAGTGATATTTGTAGTTTTATGAAGGTAAAAGGTTACCCAACATTAGTGAGTTTTATAAATAAAGAAATAGCAGAAAGTGTTATGGGTGCGGACATAGAAGGAATTCAACATTTTTTCAATGAAAGTTATAAAAAGGTATTATCTTAATTTAATAGTTCTATTTAATTTTCTATTAGATTTTTTCAAAGTTTTATTTCCGCCTCTTTTACTGGAAGAATTTTTTTTAATTTGTTCATATTTTACATTCCATATCTTGCTATTTTTTTTAATAAATTTTCTTGGTAATTTAAAGAGGAATTGTGGAACTCCCTCCCGTGTGAATTTAATTTTTTTTCTAAAAGAGTTTTCAGTACAAATTAAAACTAATTTTTCAAAGTTTTTTTTAAAATAATTATATATCTTATCAAAGTCTGCTTTGGTTTCAGTTAATTTTTTTGAATATATTTCTTTGTCTTTAGATAAAACATTCATCACAAAAAACTCAATTAGGTTACCAGTATTGTTTGTATCGTCCCATTGAGTTGCGTTGGTATTTTCATAACCAGACCAATAACTAATAATATATGAAAAAAACATAGTGATGTCTTTTTTAACCAAAACATTTCCAATTATTTCTCTAAAATCGGTAGGATTAATTGTGTTGAGGTTTTGTTTCCACCCCCTCCAACCTTCCATTACGGCATCCGAAAACATATTATCAATCTTTACCTGATCTTTTCCTTCAATAAATTTTTTCCATTTATTTTTATTTTTTTTTATAAACATGACTATGAATAACCAATTAAAAAAAATATATGGGGAAATTTTCGTAACTTTTTCATCAATATCTTGACTAATTTTATAAGGAGGGGTCAACATCATTTTTTTTATAGGAATTTTAAAAAGTAATGTGTGGTAAATGTGATATAATAAACACTCAAGTTCATCATCTTCTTTTTGTCCTTTATAAGTTAATACTAAATTATAAATTTTTAATAATATAGCACATTCTCCTTGAGTATAACTGTTGGTTGTGCTTTTGTTTAGCTCTGTTGAATATATTCCGAAAATGACATTAAAACACATTTTATATTTTTTTTTTGATTCTGGATCATTTAAAGAGAAATTGGTATCTCTTTCTTTCATTGCACGTTCCATGTCTATGGAAAAACTATCGAGTGTTGTTGATAATATATCAATATATTTTACATCGAAACCTGGTTCTTTACTAGCCGCTCTTACTAATTTGGATTTAAATTTTAAAATCCTTTCTTCGCGACCCTTTTTGCGTTGATAAATTTCATAAGGGTTTTTTGGTAACATATTTTTGAATTTATTATAGTCATTTATAGCAATTTTTTTTTCTTCTTTTGATTTAACTCCACAGTAGTACCACCAATTAAATTGTTCGTTTATGGGATCTTCTATTTGTTTTCCACATTTTTTTTGAAAATCAAACCAATTATTAAGGTCTATTTCTATAGTGTGTTTTGAAGTCATTATTATTATATATTGTGAATAAATTAATAAATATAAAATAATACAAAAATTATATGGACGATTTTGATTTGGATATAGATAATTATGGTTTAGAAGATATATTAAATCTTTTTCATTTAGATTATAAATTTGAAAAAGCTAGTATGAAAAAGGCTAAAGTAATGGCATTAAAAACTCACCCTGATAAAAGTGGATTGGGAAAGGATTTTTTTTTGTTTTTTATGAAAGCCTATAAAATGTTAGAAGCAATATATGAATATAGATGTAAAAAAGAACAATGTGTTAAAAAGCAAGAATATACTACCGAAATAGATACGGAAAACAAACATTTATTAAAAAAATTAGACGGTAAAAGTGCGAAAGATTTTAACACGTGGTTTAATAAAATGTTTGAAGAAGTAAGGGTAAAAGATGAAGATGTTGATACAGGTTATGGTAGTTGGTTTAAATCAAATGAAGATATAAATAACGAGAAGGTGGAAGGTCTTGGTCAAATGAGAGAAGCAATTGAAAGAAGGAAAAAAGAAACAAGAGCGTTGGTAAAACATAATGGTATAAGAGATATGGAAGTAGGTGGTGGGTACGGTTTAGCTAGACAAAAACCCCAAGAATATTGTAGTGATATATTTAGTAATTTACAATATGAAGATTTGAAAAAAGCACATACAGAAACAGTTGTGCCAGTAACGATAGAAGATTACGAAGCGAAGCCAAAATTTGATAGTGTCGAAAAATATGTAAGATATAGAGAACAACATAGACCCAATATGGTTTCTTTAGAACAATCTAAACAAATGATGAAAGATAGAAATATGAAAAATGATAAAACAAATACAGAAAGAGCATTTAGAATGATAAAACGAGATGAAGAAATATCACAATCAAATAAAAAATGGTGGTCTCATTTAAAACAATTAGAAAATTAATAAATTATTTATTATATATATAATGAAAATAGTAAATTATGTATTAGTGTTTATAGCAGTAACGGCAATAGGTATGATATATGATAGATATAGTAAGAAGTTTTACCCGGATGAAGAATTGGATAAATATAATTTAGTGAAAAAGTATTTATTAAATGAAAGTGTGTCTATAGATGGAAATCCATTTTTATGGATTCACACTAAACATGAGATAAATGCAAGAGATTGGGAAAGTTTTAATTCAAGAAATAGTAAAAAATTAAACCAACCGTATAAGGATCTTTGTGTGGAATCCGTTGTAAATCATTGCAGCGAAAGTTTTAAAATATGTTTAATAGATGATAGTTCTTTTGAAAAAATAATACCTGATTGGACGATACGAATGGATGGATTAGCAGAACCTGTTAAAGAGAAAGTAAGGGTATTGGCGTTGACGAAATTGTTACATACATATGGTGGTATGTTAGTTCCAAATTCAACAATAATATTAAAAGACTTGAAACCATTATACAATGAAAAAGTAGCGCAGCACAAAATGTTTACTGGTGAAATGAATAATAAAAGTGATAGCAATGCTTATAGTCGATTTGGTCCAACGCACAAATTATTGGGATGTATAAAGGGTTGTCCCGTAATGAAAGATTTGTCTGAATATTTAGAAATATTAGTATCTACAGATAACACCGATCAATCAAAGTTTGAAGGAAATATAAGTAGGCATCTTCGTAAGTTGATGAAAGAGGGTAAATGTAATATTATTTGTGGTAAAGGATTGGGAACCAAAAATAAAAAAAATGAAGTTATTTTAATAGATAATTTATTAGAAAGCTCAAGTTTAGACTTATGTATGTGTTCCTTATTTTGTATAATTTTACCAGACGAAGATATATTAAATAGAACAAAATATCAATGGTTTGCTAGATTAAATCATATGCAAGTATTAGAAGCGAATACTCAAGCAAGTAAATTTTTACTTATAAGTCGTGGTAAATAAAATATTTAATTTCATATTTAGATTTGTACCAAGTGATCCCAGAAGTGAAAGATATATGGTGATATTTACATAATTGTCTTATAATAGTAATAAAATTTTTATAGGTTTGGTCTCTATCTAAATAATGATGTTTTGATTTGAAATAATATGCTTTCAATTTTTCACAAAATGGTTTGACTTGGTCTTCTAATTTTATTCTTTTGAAAGATTCTTTGGAAAAAACATATCGATTAATAGTTTTTTCACAATACTGATCTATAAAATCAAAAAAGATATTTTTAGGAAAGGGGGTTTGAATTATCTGACTCATATATTATTTAATGTTATTTAAATTATTTATAATAATTTAATATTATTTAAATTATTTATAATAACCTTAATAATTCATTTGTAAAGAACGCTAGTTCAATTTCATTTTCATGTAAAGTATGAAAAAGAGCAATATATTTAAGAATGAGCTTAATAACCTTATATTTTACATCTTCGTTTAACATGTGTGTAATTTTGATAAAAGTAAAGTAAGAATCAAGTATGTCCATAACTGAATAACCTTTATTATAAATAGAATTTATAATTTGAATAGAAAATTTTAGATTTTTATTGGTATGCCATTCTTCTGTATATTTTTCAAATTCATAAAAACTAATATTGGTACATATTTCTTTTACCCTTTTTTCATTAATATTAATATTTAATAATTTAAATTTTTCCATATAATTTATTAATAATCTTATAGAATTGTTACAAATAGTCAATATAAATTCTTCTGAATTTTTATCGATAGTGAGATTTTCGGCCTTTTTAATTTGTGTAAATATAGTTTTTAAAAAGGTTCTATGAACTGGTTTAATCTTTATTATGGTACATCTTGACTGAATACTATCTATTACCTTTTGTGTATTTGAACAGGAAGCTAAAAAATGGACGTTATGACTGTATTTATCAATACAATTTCTAAAAACTTGTTGGCTTTGGTCGTTAATAGAATCAATATCATCAAGTATAATAAATTTTTTTTTACCAGATATCATAGAGGGTGTTTGGCAAAAAGTTTTAACCTCTGTTCTATAATATTGAATACCTTGTTCCTTAAGATTATTAATATATAAAACATTTTGTTTGGGTATTGTTTCCTTTTGGTAATATTCCCTGATAATAGAATATAATAATGATGTTTTACCACACCCTGGATTTCCTACAAGTAATATATTTAAATTATTCATATCGATAAGAGTGTTCAATAATTCGATGTATTCCTTATCTATTGTAAAATCTTTAAAAAAAACCGGTTGATATTTTTTAAGAAATGGTATATTCATAATAAATTAAGTAATAAAGTATTTAAGTTTATATTTATATATTTTAGAAATGAGTTTGAATTATTTTAAAGTTTTAGGAGTAAATGAAACTTCAACAGATGATGAAATTAAGAAAGCTTTTAGAAAATTATCGATGAAACATCATCCTGACAGAGGTGGTGATGAAAATGAATTTAAAAAAATAAACGAAGCCTATCAAACATTAGGAGATACAGAAAAAAGAAGAATATATAAAATGAGAGGTAATGGTCCATTTTCTACGATGAACGGACAACAATCTTTTCAACACGGTGATTTGGATCCAATTTTAAAAATGTTTTTTGGAGGAGGAGGGTTTCCCGGAATGCCTGGAATGCCTGGAATGCCTGGAGGAATGCCTGGAATGCCTGGAATGGTTGGAGGGATGTCAAGAGGGATGCCTAACGTACAGATTTTTAGAAATGGAAGACCTTTAAATATGAATTCAATACAAAAACCTGAACCAATAATTAAAACAATAAAAATAACATTAGAACAATCATATATAGGAATAACATATCCTTTACAAATAGAAAGATGGATAATTGTAAACAACGAAAAACGTATGGAAAAAGAAAAGGTATATGTAAAAATAAACAAAGGTATTGATTCGGGAGAAATTATTATAATAGAAGGAAAGGGTAATGTATTAAATGAAAGATTAAAAGGCGATATAAAGTTATTTATAAATGTAGAAAATAATACAAATATAAAAAGAGATGGATTGAATTTGAAAATAAAAAAAGAAATAACCTTAAAGGAAGCTTTAACAGGGTTTAAATTTGATATTAAACACATAAATGGTAAAACATATATTATAAATAATGATACAGGTAATATCATACCTGATAATTATATAAAGGAAATAGAAAATTTAGGTATGAAACGCGAAGGTATAACTGGTAAATTAATAATTAAATTCTCTGTTATATTTCCTGAAAAATTAACAGAAGAACAAATAAATAAATTAAAAGAGATATTATAAATTAAAATATATTCATGATATTTTAATTTATGCCCCTGAAATTCTTTTTGTAGCAATATCGGCAGAAACAATATAAATAGAATTCTCAGTAATGATAATATATTCGCTTTCTACCTTGTAAATTTTAGAAACAGGACTAGTGTACTCTTCTTCACTTTTGACCAACAATTTTTCACCCCCGTCTCTTACTCCAATTAATACATCTTTTTCACAGGAAGCCGTCCAATAGTCGAACATAATAGGTTTATCTTCAACAATTGACAATTTTGCGCAATGTTGTAAAGTTGTTCCTGTTGGTAATCTATAATTAGTGCTATCTTCTCTTGTGGCTTGTTCCGACATTTTTATATTGTATTTTTGTTTAAATCTTTAAATAGTTATTTATTTAAAAAAATAATATTTAAAATAATAAATGGAGTTATCTAAAAAAACAAATATATTTGAGGTAAAAAATTACAACAAAACATTAACAATTTCAAATGATATAATATTAAGCAAATTTTGCGAATTAATTAACGAATATTTATTTCATATAACAGAAAACATAATTATTCAAAATAGACAATATTATATTTTTATTTTGTTACGAGGATTAAGCACAATAAAACATATTTTCAATACGATGTTACTTTATACAAAAAATTTAGATTTGACAATTTATCATACAAAAAAAGCATATTTATTTTATGTAGAATTTATTGGTCAAATAGGAGAAGAGAATAATTCTTATTTACAATTAAATTCCAAAGATGCTACTTTATTTGTTTATAAAAAAACTATATTTGAAATAAATAACGAATATAGAAAACAATTTGTATTAAATAATGACGAAAAAGAAAGATTTAAATTATTTGATATATTTTCAAAACTTGTAGTAGAGATGTTTGAAACAGTAGTATATAATGAAAATTTTAAGGGTGAAACAAGGATGAGTTATATGATGTATATTCAAAAAATGACAAATAAAGCAGTTAATAAAATTATAATTATGGATAAAAATGTAAAAGATAAAATAGATATTTGTGAAAAATATTTATATTATAAAAATTTACTTCAGAATAAATGTATAAATATAGACGAATGTTTATTTTTTAATTTATCGAATTTATTTTTAAAAAAAATACAAAATGGTAGAGATATATCAATTAAAGATATTAATAAAAAAATGTATAATAAAAACTGTAATGAAAAAATTGTGAATGAAACACCATTAAAATTTATAAATTGGTTATTCAACGGTAAATAATACTATTTTTTTACGAACCTTTTTAGTAGATTTTTTTTTCTTTATAAGATTATTTTTAATAGATACATTAGTATATTCATCTTTTAAGATTTTTTTCAACCAATTATAAATAATATTTAAAACACCACTATCGCAATTTCCAACAATTAATACACTTCCTGTTCTAAAAATCATAAAAGATATATGTTGCCAGGACAATTCATATTCTTCATCACCTTCAACGCCTTCGTGATTGGTAATCTTGAAACCCGTATGTTCTTTATTATATTTATTATAATGAAATTTGCATTGAATACCCGGATACGAACAAGGGTCATATGCTGCACTAATATTATATTTGGTTTTTAAAATTTCATATAGCTTAAATCTATCTATAAAGAATCTACAACTAAAATTAGAATTAATTAAAACAGTAGAAATATCCTTTTTATTATATGAAATAGTATCTCCGACCAAAGGTTTCAAAATAGTAATTAATTTGTCTAATGTAATTATTAATAAATCATCAAATTGTATTCCTGGTATTTCTAACTTACCAGTATTAAATATTTTAACATGAACTTCTTTAAACTTGTCTTTATAAAATACTCTAAGTATAAGGGCAAAACAATTATAAAATGCTCCCTTTTTCTTTTTTCTATAACTTATAAGATCTTTTTTTGCTAACCCAACATCTATTTTTCTAATATCCTTAAATATGACCTTTCTAGCATTTGGATTATTTACTTGTGATAATATGTTAACATCAATATTATCTATCTCTTTAATTCTATCGTCTAATATTTTTGCTTCTTCAACGCTGTTACAATTTATTTTAACACTTTTTTTTATGACCCCTTCTTCTTGTTTATAATAATCCAAAACATCAATTTTCCAAAAAATATCATACAGCTTAATTGGCGTGTTTAAGTAAGCAATTTTTGTTTGAGTTGATATATAAATATCGCTACATTTAGGGATTATTATTTCAGTATTATCTTCCTTGAGAAGTAAACTATTATTTGGTAATATATTATTTGTTATTTGATTTTGAAATGTAAGCCATTCATGATCTAAGTCAGTCATTATAATAATATATTTCTTTATATTATTTTTAAATCAATTTTATTTTCTTTATTTGTATATAAATGGAAAGTATTCCAATTACAATTAACAAGAGGAGAACTAAAAAAACCAAACCAAAAGACGACAATAATTTAGGCAATATTATCGAAGAATATTGTCTAAAACGAAACCAATTCAATCCACGTAAATCATCCCCTGATATGTTTAATAAAAAATTACAACACAGAATGCAGTTATATTATAATACATTATATACACTTTCTAGTTCTCCAAGTAAATATTGAAGTAAATATGTTTCCTTTACTGTATTATTATGAATAATGAATTGTAAAGACGAAATAAATTTACTATTTAGAATACCAGGTTTATTACTTATCAAATAAGCAATAAATTGTAATATAAATTCTCGCTTTTGTATATTATATTTTTTACATGTTTTAATTACCAATTGAAGTTTGTTTTTTTTTGTTGTTTTAAGTTTTGTGATCAACGATTCTACAAATTTGTCTGTAAAAATATTGAAATTTGTTGATATATTATAATGATTTGATTGTAGATAATTTATCATACTTCTGATATCCGATTTAAATCTATATTGAATGCTTTTTAATTGTTTGTCTTTTATATTTAAGTTTTCAGCTTTTGCTATTTTATGTAAAAATGTAAATGTGTCTTTTTTAGGCAATTGACAAAACCGTAATCTAATAAATTCATTTTGTAAAGCTGTATCGATTCTACTGATATAATTACAAATTAAACAAAATCTAATATTATTTGAATATTGTTGAATCAAGTATTTTAGAGCTTGTTGTGCGTTTTTTGTCATATAATCAACTTCATCCAATATCACAAATTTCATTCCATTTCCAAATAGAGTTTTAGTATTAACAAATTGATTAATTTGGTTGCGTATAACATCTATTCCTCTATCATCACTAGCATTTAAATGTATCATTAATCCTTTATTTTTCTGCTTATATACTTCTTGATATCTATTAATCAAATTAATAATAGTAGTTGTTTTACCTGTTCCAGGTGGTCCATAAAATAATAAATTAGGAAAGCTATTTTGAATAACTATATTTTCCAGTAATTTCTTATTTAGAGGATCTAATACAATATCGTCAAAGTGTGTTGGTCTGTATTTTTCAACCCATGGTCTAGTATCTTTCATTTGATAATATTATATTTTAAATACTTTTTAATCTCTTTAAATTATATATTAATTATGTCCTCAAAAAAAGAACAAAAACAAAGTTCTAAAGTAAAATCATCTAAAAATAAGATAGCTGTAATAACAATAGGTAGGTGGCATCCCCCACATAAAGGACACGAGGTTTTAATACAAGGAACGTTGGTTGAGGCTACGAAACTTGGCGCAGACCCCTTTGTTTGGATTTCTCCTCTTCAAAAACACCTAACACACCCAGTACCAGATAAATCTAATCCATTAACAGTTTGTTCTAGATTTTATTATTTGGACAAAATGTATCCTAGGAAACAACACAGTCAATTGACATTTCTCAGTGATTTAAATAATATATCAACTGAAATGGAAAGAGAACTGAATTGCGGTTCATCGGCACTTTCTAAAAACGAACGCAGCACACGCGTGTGGCGGAAATTACCCACCAATTGGGATGGCATGTCAGAATGCCAAAGAATGAAATACGCATCTATAAAAAGACAAGTTCTAACTACGGGCAATCTCGAATCTTATTTTAAAAGATATCAATCAACTAGAACAGCCGGAGTCGAATTTGATAATAATGATTTTCTTGTAAAGGTAGAAGAAAAAAGAAGACTACCCTCATACCAATGTCTAAAATTTTTGAAAAAAAGGGGGTATACTCAAGTTATTCTTTTAGTTGGTAGCGATAGATTAGAGGCATTTAAAAAATATAATCAAAAATCAGGGAAAAATCTTTTTGATAAGTTTGATATTGATGTCGCGGGTGCTCCAAGAGGTATGATAGGACAAGGAGAACAAGGTTTGATTTCACCTCCTAAAATGGTAAGAGCTAATTCAAATGACATTAATAGTGATACTTTAGATATGATGGAAGGATTGTTGAGTAATGAATCTAATGAATCTAATGAATCCGATGAATCTAAAGAACCAAATGAATCTAAAACAGTCCTTACCCACGATGAGCAAAAGAGACGTTCCGAAAAGTATTCTGGTACTATAACTAGAAACACAGCGTTGAAAGGAGAAGTAGTAAAATTTGTAGATGCTGTAAAAATAGGTACCATGACAAATTTTGATTGTTTATGTATGATGAATGAAATAAGAACAGTTGGGGACAATACGGACACGGTGTATCCTAAAATTTCTGAAGATGATTTTATGAAAATAGTGTATCCTCAAGAAGTTGTTCCTCAAGAAGTTGTTCCTGACGAATATATGAATACATTTGCGATTACTGGTCCAGATAAAAGGAGAGAATTAAGAAAACAAAGAGGTTATGGTAGAAAAACAAGAAAAAAGAAACGAAAGAAAAATAGAAAAACTAAAAAAAAGAGAGGGGGTAACAAAAAAACGCGTAGAAAAAAGAAGAACAGAGAAACAGCAAAAAAACAAAGAAAAACCACAAAGGCACGTAAAAGACAAGAGGAGGAGAGGAAAAGACAAGAGGAAATGACAGAGATGAAAAGGACAAGTTCTGGTGTGAGTGTGACGGATACAGCTTATAATGGAATTGTAAATACATATATTGGTAAAGATATTGCACAACCATTACGAGAAGAAACTTTGAGAGAGCTTTCCGAAATACTTTCCCAAAATCATAAAATATTATACAAATATAACCAAATAAAACGTTATTACACAGATAAGTTAAGAACACTTAGAAAAGTGGAAGAAGAAATAAAAAAACAGGGAGGGACTAAAAGAGTTTGTACTTATTTTAACCCAGATGTGTATCCACCAAGTTCATCATATGAAATGAGGTACCCAACAACAAAATACGGAGATAATAGTGAATTAAAAAAATTAATATATTACGCGAGAACACCAAAAGAATCTGTTATTGAAGATTTTTTGTTTAGACTATGTGAAAAAGTATGGGAAAGGGATCCTATTCTCAGTAAAAAAGAATATGGTGATACCACAAATGAACAAATGAATTATGTAAGTGCTCTTTCACAAGATTTTGAAAATATGACAAGTGGTGCGTTTGATGCAAGAAGTGCTTATGCTTTAAAAAATGCATATGAAAAATGGTCAACGAAATGTCATATAATAAAACAAAATGCTCTTGATAAGACAGATAAAGGATTTGTTGATGCGAAGAAGTCCTTTATTTCCAATATTGTTTTTGAGTGTAAATACGCATTAGGATTAACAGGTGGTCATAAAAGAAAAACAACTAAACGTTACAGGAAAAAAAAGAAAAGGAAAACAAGAAAAAAAAGAGGAGGCTTTTACACAGGTCAAATACCACCACCAATCGGAACTATAATTAAAAGAAATGGTTCTAACAGTTTCTTGCGAGTAACCGGTTACAGAACAAATTTAGGGATAAGAGCAAAACCTATATCAAATCCTAACTCTCCCGTTATTTTCATATCAAACAACGATCTACTACATTATTATATCCATATAAGTGAACCTAATCCACAATCGTCAAACTAAACAATAAACACGAAAAGAAAAAATTGATATTTTATTAAATTAACTTAATAAAATGGTGAATAATATTATAATGACTGGGTATTTGAAAATTATTTTAGGATGTATGTTTTCTGGAAAAACAACAGAACTTATCAAAGAATATAATCGTCATAAATCTTGTGGAATTAGATGTTGTTTTGTAAATCATACAGCCGACGATAGATATGGTTCTGGTACAACAATAACTAAAACGCATAATCAAAATAGTATTATCAACGATAAAAGTTGTAAATATTTAAAAGATATATTAACAGAAGCAATTAATTATGATGCATTCTTTATTAACGAAGGTCAATTCTTTGGTGATTTATATGAAAGTGTTAATTATTTGGTGAATATAAAAAATAAAAAGGTATATGTCTGTGGTTTAGACGGAGATTTTCAAAGACGAGAATTTGGTTCTATTTTAAAAATAGTGCCGTTGTGCGATGATGTTGTAAAATTAAAAGCTATTTGCAACGGCTGTAAAATTAGAGACGGTATTTTCACATTTAGACTAACTAATGAAAAAGAGCAGATGTTAGTTGGAACAACCAATTATACGGCTTTGTGTAGAAATTGTTATAATGTAAGAAAAAACCCAGAGGAAAATGTTTAAACGCATAAAAGATATTTAAAAAGTATTTAAATTAATAATACTTGTTTTTGTATATTCGATGCCAAAGATCAAAAAACCAAAAGTAAAGGGTCCGCCAAAAAAGAGAGGAAGAAAACCCAAACCAAAATCAAATGTACCAAAACCTCCTCCAAAAAAACGAGGAAGAAAACCTAAAGGCGGCAAGATTGTAACAAAAATACCCAATCCAACAAATACTATTATCAATAAGCAACCAAATATAATATTACAATTAAAATGTAATTCAAAAGATTTAGATAGTGTAAATAATTTTAATGTAAATTATACACCACAGATAAACAATCCTGAATCATATAATATATTATCAAATACAAAAATGTATGAATTGCCCTATACAGAAATTGAAACAGAAAAAAAAAGCATACCAAAAATTAAAAATACAATAGTAAAAAAAGAAGCAGAAAAAGATGAAGTTGATATTAAAGAATTATGGAATAAATTAAATAAATTAAAAAAAAATTTAAGAACGAATAATGTGTCTGATAAACGAGCTTGTTGTTTCTGGTGCACCTATGATTTTGATAATCCAGCCGTCCATATTCCAAAACAATATAATGGGGAGTGTTTAGACGTGTATGGATGTTTTTGTAGTCCTGAATGTGCGTTATCGTATTTAAAAAACGAACAATTAGATGATTCTACAAAATGGGAAAGATACGCGATGCTTAATAATGTTTATAGTAAAATATATGATTATGATAAAAATATTAAACCCGCACCAGACCCACATTACACATTGGATAAATATTACGGTAATTTATCAATACAAGAATACAGAAAATTATTGAGTAAAGAAAGGATATTTATGATAGTAAACAAGCCCATGACAAAAATTTTACCAGAATTATATGAAGAAAATAACGAAATCCCAAATGTTTATAATAATATTCTTGATATTAAAAAAACACAAAATGCAAATAAATTCAGATTAAAAAGAAGTCAAACAAAACAAACAAAAAGCAACGCAATTACAAATAATTTTAATTTATAATGGATAATTAAAATATCTATTATAAATTTATAACTTCATTTTTGGGCTCCTCGTTTTTCATTTTACTATATTTTTTGTTTGCTAACAATTCTCCAGGGCATAACGGATTAGAACAATTATAATCACACGATAAAATTCTAGGAGGATCGTATTTACAATTTGGATAACCCTTCTTTACCTCTAAAAATTCAGCGTATACTCTTTTCAAATATTCTTGTTTTTTTTCTTCATCTGATTTTCTTTTTTCAAAATTCATAGTTGCTGTATCCATAAATCCTCTAATTTCTCCCATCATTTTTTGGTTAACACTTCTGTTATCTTTTTTTACAGGTTTTATATTAAAATTAGGATTTAAATATTCTTTTATTACATTCATATAATTTCCCTCCCATTTTTCTAATTTTTCATTAGCTTCTTCCTCTGTGTAATTTGTTTGACTTTTTATTAATGCGATAGCACCATCATATCTACCTTTTTTATTCATATAAATAAAAATATAATATAAAAAA
>Ga0115007_10000979_pt1 | contig 18633 bp, 15 predicted proteins | sample ArcOceMetagenome_2_FD_87166 | JGI IMG/M metagenome (GOLD analysis project Ga0115007, IMG submission 87166) | Marine eukaryotic phytoplankton communities from Arctic Ocean - Arctic Ocean ARC135M Metagenome | ecosystem: Environmental > Aquatic > Marine > Oceanic | place: Arctic Ocean | collected...
GCTACTTTAATGAAAGTAAAATTTATTGGGAGGTGTCTGATACTGGCATCGGTATCCCAAAAGAGCAAATATCTCAAGTTTTCAACAAGTTCAAGCAAATAGACGGAAGTGTTAAGCGCAAGTATGGAGGTACAGGCTTAGGGCTCGCTATTGCGAAACACTACGCCGAAATGATGGGCGGCTCCATCGAAGCCTCCAGTGAGCTAAATAAAGGAAGTACTTTTACTTTCTGGTTAACGATACCCAAAAAACGAGAGTATTAGATTGGTAATTAACGGGTCAACCTCTACAATAACTTGGGGTTATATAAAGTAGGCGTTATGAAAAACAGGCTAAGTATACTTACACTGCTCACATCTCTCTTTGCCGGCTCCCTTGCGGCTGAAGAAAATGTCTTTGCCCCAGGAAGTGAATTCGCAGACTTCTTTGGAGAGGAAACGCTCGTCAGTATTGCAACCGGTACCCATACACCGATCAGCAAAGCACCCTCCGTCGCAAGCGTGATTAATGCGGATACTATCTCCGCTATGGGTGTTACCCATCTATTCGAAGTATTTGAACGTATACCCGGCTTACACCTCATGCCCTCAGATTTAAGCCGTCTAGACCCTGTGCTTTCAGTACGCGGCATCAAAACAGGCTTTAACCCGCAAATATTAATCCTATTAAATGGCATTGAATTAAAACATAACTACAACGGTGGCCTAGCCTTTACCTTCCGTATGCCTGTTAGCAATATCAGCCGTATTGAAGTCATTCGTGGCCCTGGCTCCGCCGTCTATGGTGCAGATGCCTTCAGTGGTGTAATTAACATCATCACCCGCGACGCGACCGAAAACCAAAAAGGGGCCGCCGGTGTTCGCATCGGTAGTTTTAATAGTAGAGATACCTGGGTACGCAAAGGTTTTACGGATGAGGATTTTTCTGTCTCATTTGCCCTCGATAACCAGACAAGCGATGGCGATAGCGGCCGGATCGTGGATACGGATCTGCAAACAACCTTTGATGGAATTTATGCAACCAATGCCTCTCAGGCACCCAACGCGTTGCAAACCAGCTATGACACAACCAATCTACAATTAGACTTTTCCGCCGGTAACTGGTCATGGAATAACTGGTACTGGAAACAAGATGAAGCGGGGGTAGGTCAAGGGGGCGCGCTCGCATTAGATTCCACCGGCTACCAAAACGCCGAGCAGTTTCTCACCCACCTAAGTTATGACAATGATATCGTCACCGACTTCAATGTTAAGGCTGACCTGTCTTACCTTCGAACCGTCAGTGATTCCTATTTTTTACTTTTCCCCAAAGGCAGCACGCTCCCGATAGGTACCGATGGTAACGCGTTTTCTACCCCGCTATCGGGCCTTGTCACTTTTACCGATGGTTATATAGGCAACCCTCACTCGCTCGCCGAAACCACCCGTTTCGAACTCGCCGGTATATTTTCGGGTTACGATAACCACACCATACGTATCGCATCGGGCTGGAGCCAAGATAAAATAAGTACGGAAGAGTACAAAAACTTTGGCCCCGGTGTGATTGATGGATCAGAAGGCTCCGTCGATGGAACTCTTACCAATGTTAGTGGCAGTGCTGACGTCTACCTACAGCCTCAAAAAAGAACCGCATACTTTCTCTCAGCGCAGGATCAGTGGCAATTAAATAATGACTGGTCATTTACCGCCGGCCTACGTTGGGATCACTATTCCGATTTTGGTAATACCATAAACCCCCGTTTAGCACTGGTATGGTTAACTCAGCATAACCTAACAACTAAGCTACTTTACGGGACCGCCTTCCGTGCGCCCTCGTTCAGCGAGCAACACCTCATTAACAACCCTGCAGCGTTAGGTAACCCTGAATTACAGCCGGAAGAGATCGAAACGTATGAACTGGCTTTTGATTACCGCCCGAGTTTCGACACCAGCATCAAACTTAGTTTATACAGCTACAAAGCGACCGACCTGATTGATACTGTAGCCAATGGCAGTGTTATCCAATACCAAAACACAGATAATCAGGATGGCCATGGTGCCGAGCTAGAGTGGGACTGGAAAATAAGCCCCGCACTAAAACTCTATGCTAACTACGCTTACCAGAATGCAAAAAATGCCAACACAGGTCTAGAGGTCGCGGACGTGCCGCAAAACAGCACTTACATTGACCTCAATTACACCCTCTCACCTAAGTGGTCGGGCTCCCTACAACATTATTGGATTGGCGAAAGAGCACGCGTCGAAGGTGATAGCCGTGCGAAGCTCAGTGATTACCACTGGGTGAATGCGAAAATCACCCACACTATGCTAAAGGAAAAGGTCAAACTCGCCTTCACCGTGAAAAACCTACTGGATACCCACGCAAGCGAACCTTCGAGCAGCTCCATCCCCAACGACTACCCACTCGAAGGACGAAGCGTTTGGGCAGAATTAGAATATCGTTTCTAGATTTTACCTAAGAGACCTTGATTAGCCATGGTAAAGAACGTAGATGAAAGCAGCCGTAATGATGCTTTTTGTGACAAAATAAGTACGGCCATCTGGCAAGAAACCCCCTCTGCAGAAAACCCATACACCGTCAATGAAGCCCGCTGTCATGGCTATGAACACTTAGCCTTAATCAATAACCGTAGCTTCTCAGAGGTCCTTTTTCTTCTCTTTCAAGGTGAGCTGCCTACACCAGAGCAACATCAACTATTGGAACGCCTGCTGACCAGCCTTATTCACCCTGGGCCTCGGCACAACGCCTGCCGAGCAGCGATGAATGCAGCTGTGAGTAAAACCCATGTCAGCAACATTCTCCCTCTATCCCTCAACGTATTCAGTGGTGAACAGGGCGGTAGCCATGAAGTATTTCAAGCGATGAAATACCTACAACAGCACTATGAAACCTCCCCTTTAGACGCGGCAAACACATTAACAAAAACCGCCAATACGCAACGAATGAATACTGCAGAGGGGGATATCATGCCGGCTGCGGGGTTCGGCACCTACTATGGCAGCGCTGATACCTATGCCAAAAAGCTGGTCGACAACCTCGTCCAATCCTGCACCGCTGGCCCCCATTTACACTGGGCCAACGCGATGATTGAGGGAGTAAAAGACCCAACCATCAGCTGGCGAATCGCTGGGGTCGCTGGGGCCTGCCTACTTGATTTAGGGTTTAGCCCTTATAAAGGGGAGCTTATTTTCCAGATCGCTTGCGCGCCGGGGATTGCAGCACAAGCTGCGGAAAAAGCAGACAGTCCAATTACTGAGATGCCCTTTCTTGCTGAGGAAAATTATGTCATCAAATAAACGGTCCTCTAACTGGCAAGGCTGGGACCAGCAGCGTAATAAAATCACAAGCAGTAAAGGCGGTTGGAAAATCGGTGAAGCCGTTTATAACCACGGTTACTCCATGATGGACGACTTAATCGGTCAGATCTCTTGGTTTCAGCTACTGGTGCTAAACACAACCGGCCGCCTACCTAATGACAAGGTGGCCACATGGCTAGAAAACTGTTTTAGCTGTTTAAGTTGGCCGGATTCTCGTATCTGGTGCAACCAAGTTGCCGCCTTAGCCGGTTCCACTAAAGCGCGACCCGTAGCCGCAGTTACGGCAGGGATTCAAGCCTCCGATGCTTTACTTTACGGTCCCGGCGTCATCACCCATTGCCTAGGTTTTATTCAACAGGCACGACAAGATGTGGACCAAGGAAAAAACCTGTTTGATATTATTCAAAAGAGGCAGGGCAACACCCTATCACTCCCCGGTTATGCGCGCCCTATCGCTAAAGGAGATGAACGGGTAACCGCTATGTATCGCCTCAGCCGGGAGCTGGGTTTTGATATAGGCCCACACGAGGCCTTAGCGATGGAGATTAGTGAGTATCTAACCAAGGAAGAGGGCGAATCGATTAATTTTGGTGGGTATATGGCAGCCTTTCTTGCCGATCAAGGTTTTTCAAACCCTGATCTCAGCCGCCTTATGGCCCTTTGGGTCAGTGCCGGGGTACAAGCGTGTTACGCCGAATCTGCAGACAACCCTGCGGGCTACTATTTGCCATTACAGTGCCAAGATATCACCTATACCGGCGCTCCCCCTCGCCCCCTGCCAAAGAAACCTGAGCGATAAAAAAGGGCTATTTACTCGTGGCGAGTCCTTTGATTCGCTCACCCATCGGCGGTTCCTCTTCAGGGTCGATCTTTACATCAATTAGGGTCGGCCCCTGACGGGCAAATAGCTCATCAAACTCAACCTGCTCTAACGCATCAATTGACGCGATAGTAAAGCTCTCTATTCCCATTGAGCTCGCCATCGCCCCATAGTCAATCACCGGAAGTGTAAATCCAATCTGCTCAGCGCCGCCCAGTCGCTGACCATGCTTAACCATCCCAAGAGCACTATCATTTAGGATAATCATCACTAAGGGAATCCGTTGCTCCAAGGCCACCGTCAACTCCTGACCACTCATAAGATAACTACCATCCCCCGTAATACAGACATGAGGAGCGGTGGGGTTAGCAACGAGGGAGCCGATAGAGGAGCCGATCGCCCACCCCATCGAGCCATAGCCCATAGCAATACGGTAATAACCTTGATCATTACAGCGCTGCATATAATGGGTGGCTCATGCCCAAGCATTACCCGCATCTATAAATATGCGTGTTTGATCTGATAGGGTTTCACTAAGGTAATGAAATAAACGCTGAGGCTTTAACGGCTGCGCATTACTCTGTGCCAGCGCCCGTTCATTATGGGGCAAAAGAGGAGCCGTTTTTTTCTCATCCGCTTCCCACCAGCATTCACCGCGCGCTTTATGGCTCAGCTTCTGCGTTAAGTGCGTAAACAGTTGCGGTAGCACACCGAGAACATGTAACCGAGCCATACTGGACTGGTTAAAATATTGGCTCGTGCTATCAATATGAATCAACTTTTCATTAAGTATAGTCGGCGCCCATCCATTGGTGCTCAACTCACTTAACCGAGTACCCACCGCTAACAACAGATCGTATTTCTGCTCAGCAAGTAGTCTGCGTGCCTTGTCATGACCCGAAAAGCCAAAGACGCCACAATAAAGAGGATGCTTCTCATTGATCCAACGCTTCCCCATTGGTCCACTGATCACGGGAATATTAAACGTTTCAGCAAATTGAATAATGGATCTGCTTGCACCATCACAGTTGTCACCCAGCAAGATAACGATACGATTCGCGGCTAAGAGCGCCTGTTGGAGTTTTTCCTGACTATTATGATCATTGCTAGCCCATGGCTGACGCAACGCACCTGCGTGCACCAACGTGGCTTTACTAAGACGGGTGTTAAAAATGTCAGAAGGCACACTTAAATGGGCTGGCCCTTTGGGCACCGTATTAGCTGCCATAATGGCGGAAACAACCGCATGCTCAAACTGATCAGGGTGGGAGATCAAGGTATTAAATTTGGTGCAATAACGAAACATACCTACCGTATCAATCGCCGTGCTCGAGCTATCCTGCAACGCTTGTTTACCAAACTTAGGTAATGCGGTTTGGGCAGTAATCACCAACATGGGGATATCATCCGCATAGGCACTTGCGACACCGGTTATTAGGTTTGTTGCACCCGGCCCTGTTGTTGCGCAACACACCCCCATTGTCTGCGTTTCCCGGGCGTAGCCATCGGCCATAAAGGCGGCGCCCGTTTCATGTCGAGAGATAACCAGCGTTATTGGCTCATCACCTTGCTGCCGGGCAACGCCGTCAAAAAAAGGTTCGATCGCGCCACCAGGAACACCAAAAATATTTTTAACCTTTATTTGGCGCAGGTATTCCACCAGCAAATCACTGTAACAAGCGGTCATATCCAGCGTAGGGCCTTGACCAACATCCCCTGCCTCAAGGCTTAAATCACAGCTAACATCCGTTGGGGCTTCTATCTCCAACATCCTTACGACTCCGATAAAACGCCAGAATACTAAATATCCAAAGCTTCGATAGGGGCGGGTTTACCAAGAAAATAACCTTGGGCGTATTCAACCTTAAACTCTTTTAGCAGGTCGAGCGTTTCTTGATCTTCGACAAATTCAGCCACTGTCATTTTCCCTAACGTCCATGCCACATCTCGGATGGAACGAACAAGGGCGCGATCAATCTCGCTATTTTTCAGCTCTTTGACAAACGAGCCGTCAATTTTTACCGTTTCGGCAGGGAACGATTTTAGATAGGAGAACGTACTAAACCCCGTCCCAAAATCATCAATAGAAAAGGCACAGCCCATCTCGGTTAAGGTTTTAACCATACACTGGGTAGCACTTAAGTTTGTTAAGCTCGCACTCTCGGTCAATTCAAAGATAACTCGAGCGGGATCCACACTGTACTCCGCGAGTTTCTCGGCGATTAACGGTACAAGTTGTTCATTCTGAAAGGCTTGGGCAGACAAGTTAATAGCGAGTTTTGGCAGCCTGGGGTTATCGGCCAAGGTTTTTATCGCCTTAGAGATCACATGTTTATCCAGCAAGGAGGCTTCTTGAAACCGCTCAAGGGCCGAGATAAACTCACCGGGATACACCAGTTTGTCATCAATCACCAAACGAACAAGCGCTTCATAATATGCAATAGTCCCTGAAGGGATGTGATAAACCGGCTGGTAATACAGCACCAGATCATCACGTTCGATAGCGTGTCTTACGGTATACAACCAATGCATACTCAAGCGCACATCATCGCTCTCTTGATCCTGTTCTGTATGCAAATGCACACCCCCTGGACCGTAGCGTTTAGCCACATATAATGCGATATCTGCCCGCTGCAAATAGTCCTGTGGTTTTTCAAGGCTGCCGTCGATCAGGCTAATACCTATACAGCAACTGACTTTGAACACTTGATCATCAAACTGATGCGGCTCCTTCTCTATCAGTTTACAGATATCGTGAGCGATGGCGTCCGCTTTCTGCGCATCCGTATCACTCAACAATAAAATAAACTCATCCCCTCCAATACGAAATAAGCTTTCTGTTTCAGTCATCCGTTGCTGTAGTTTATCGGCTACATTTTTAAGGACGATGTCACCTTTCTGATGACCTTGCGTGTCATTAATCGCCTTAAAGTGGTTCAAGTCGATATACAGCAGCCCATACTTGATTTGGCTGTGACGTGAAAAGGCCGCGACCCGCATTAGTTCATTATCAAAGAAATAACGGTTGTGCAGGCCGGTCAACGTATCATGCATCGCCAGATGCTCTAGCCGCTGTTCTGCACGCCGCCTAGCTGAGATATCATCAATTGCCACAAAGATAGAGAGCTCTTGCCCTTTACGCTGCATCCCAGTGAAGCGCGCCTCGACCCAAATGGCCTCATTAAATTTATCTTTGATTTTAAATTCCAGCCGGAATCGTTCGCTTGGCTTGGCAATAATACGCGCTAGGGCGTGCTGAATTTCGTGGGTTGAGCTTAACGGGTCAATATAGACAACATTAGTAAAAACACTCTGTAATGAGCTCGACTCCGTCGTACCCGTCATCTGCAACCAAGCGTGATTCACAAAAACAATACGGCCTTGGCTATCCAGTTCCAGTACCCCGGTAGTCAAGTTATCCAGTATATTTCTGTGCTCATGCGCTAAGCTCTCCAGCGCATCTTTGCTTTCTTTCAAACGAGCAACCGTCTCGGCAAATTGCTCATTACTCACCATAAAATCTTCGCGGTGGGCGGCAATCTCACACACTTTTCGTAGCTGATTCGCTTGGAACGGCTTACTAATAAAATCAGCCGCGCCCCTTAACACTAAACTCTCAGCGAGATCCATCGTGCCATGGGCAGTCATGATAACGATCGTCTGCGCAGGATTTTCCGCTAAGATCTGCTCCATCACTTCAGGGCCGGACATGCCGGGCAGCATGACATCAAGTAAGACAATAGGGTGTTTCTTCTCGCGCCATAACGCTAAACCACTCACGCCATCTGAGGCAATGTCCACCTCAAAACGCTGGTGCAGTATCCGTTGCACCAAGTGGGCCGTTTCAGCAGTATCCTCTATAGCGAGAACGCGGTCTTTGCGTAGTTCACGATGGATAGCAGGCGGCTGTGCAAGTAACGCTTTAAGACGGGGGTATTGTTCAAAAGGTAGAAGGTGGTCTATATCAAACTCGCGTGCGGTCTTTTCCGCAATCCGTTTGCACCACGTAGAAGAAACAACAATAAAAGGGATATCAGCACTGCAGTTGAAGATACCTGAACGTACCATGCGCGCTAGTCGCCAACCATCCACCCCTTCTAAATAGATATCACTGATAACACAATGGATGCGTAACTGCTTTAACATACCGACTGCAGCCGTACCGCTATGGGCCACAATAATATTAAAGCCAGTATTCTCCGCCAGATAATTAGACAAGATCTGAGATTTTTCCAGATCGCCATTCACAAGTAATAACTGAAGATTACCCGCCATGGTGCTCACAACGCGCTTGGCGACATATCAGAACACGCAATGTCCGTAGAAAAACAACAACCAACAAAGGGTTAAATAACGTTAAGCCTCGTTGAAGACTTTTCTGTATTACCTGATTGTCCATACACTACCTATTATTATAGTAAATCAGTCTTACTGATAGCCTCTCTCATTTGGTTACGCTTTTCAAGATCTAATCTTTACCGAAGAGAGAAAACAACTAATTATTTGATAAATAAAGTCTATTCTCGCATTAAAACGAGCGTTTGATACATAGAATTTTTACATCTCCGTAACATAACCTGTTTCTAATTTAATCCGCTGTATCAGCCGTTACTCCTCCGCGTTTAAGGTTTTCTAATGAAAAAGACCGTAGTAATCCGCTAATACCTTCTCTTAAGCGATGGCTGTTACTTTGTACTAGGACAAACCTCTAAACCCATACGCCTTAAAAGGAGCAGAAGATGAACAATAAAAAAATTCTCATGATTACCGGCGACTTCACTGAAGATTACGAAACAATGGTGCCCTTCCAGACATTATTAGCGGTAGGTCACAGTGTCGATGCGGTATGCCCTGATAAAGTTGCGGGGGATAGTGTTGCAACAGCGATACATGACTTTGAAGGCCATCAGACCTATACAGAAAAACCCGGACATAACTTCACACTGAATGCGACATTCGCTGACATTCAACCTGAAGACTACGACGCATTAGTGATTCCCGGTGGACGCGCACCAGAATACTTACGCCTCAACCCGGCGGTTCTCAACATGGTGAAGCACTTCTTCGACACCAATAAACCGGTGGCCGCCGTCTGTCACGGCGCACAAATACTATCCGCAGCCGGTGTACTGCAAGGCCGACAATGCTCAGCTTACCCAGCCTGCCAGCCCGAGATCAATCAGTCCGGTGGAGTCTATGCCGAGATAGCGATCGATGCAGCGATTACCGATGGAAACTTAGTCACAGCCCCTGCGTGGCCAGCCCATCCTGCATGGCTATCTCAGTTTATCGCGTTACTGAATCGCTAAGATAAAGCGCGATTACCCCAGAGGTGGTCGCGCCTCTCTGCAAAAAACATCTATAATCAGACCTTCCGTGCCCCTAATGAGGTAGTCGATACCTATGTGTAAATTATTTATTAACGCCGACCCACAATTATGGAAAAGCAGTACACGCTCTCTACGTATCGATGGCATGGTCACGAGCGTTCGTTTAGAAAATTACTTCTGGAGCACCCTAGAGACAATCGCTCAACGCGATAAGATGAATATCCCCCAAATGCTGACCCGTCTGTATCACGAATCAATTGATGCGGGGCACGACCTTGGTAATTTCACCTCATTCTTAAGAGTCTGTTGTATGCGCTACCTTGCATTGCAATTAACCGGTGATATCCCTGTGGATACGGCTGTTTCGATAAATACACTCAATGCAGATTCGATCTTAATGAATGAGATAGAGAAACGGCATTAGCCCAATACCACCCTCCACCGACGATTAGCCAATGACTGAAACAGTAAAGAATGATGACAAGATGATCGGCTTTGGCCCTAAGCACATTGGAATTGCACTCTATATTGCCAATCGTCCGGAGATAGACGGCTTCCCCAACGGTGATAGCCTGCAACCCTTGGCTAGCGGCGACGTTGTCTATATAGGGCAACACACAAGCAACCACTGGCGTAAGATATTTAATGTCAGTGCTAAATTTCTATTTGAACTCTATAGCGCCCACTCGCCATTGGATTCAATCGACACATGGCAGGCATACCGAGAGACTCGGCTGTTTCAAGCAGAGAGCCATGAAGCCCTGCTGTTTTCCCCACCCTGTTTTGATCAAAACGGTCTTATCCATATCATCGCAGGGAAAACCTATGCTCAACAGCTAGCACTTCCTCCGCTCACATGGCTCGATGAGCATTTTGCGATCAATATGGAACAGCGCATCATTGTTTGTCCCTATTTAGATTATCGACAACTAAGTAATGCGCGAATCACAACCCTTGTCGCGCTTGTACAACAGGTGCAAAACCCTCGCTTTGCACCTGTTTGATCGCGCACTATAGGTTAGCTGTTCGGGTCTGAAAGCGCGGAGATCGTATCGGCATAAAGCTCATGGAAATCACTAAATTCATTGTCATTGTGACGACAGCAACGAATTGAACCTGACTTAATATCATAAACCCACCCATGTATCTCAATTTTGCCTGTTGCAAGTTTGGCCGCAACGACCGGATGGGTTCGCAGGTGCTGAACCTGCTGTAGCACATTCTCTTCTATCGCTTCATTCAAATGGCAAGAATCAACCCCTTGGTTCCAAGGGATGCCGTGGCGCTCACGCACAATTTCCATTGCAGATCGGCAATGTCCTAACCACTCTTTCACATGGGGTAAGCCATTTAAGCCTTCAATATCCAGCGCCCCCTTAATTGCACCACAATCGGTATGGCCGCAGACAATAATATGTCGCACACCCAACACGGCAACCGCATACTCAATTGAGGCGGTCATCCCACCTGTCTCATTACTGTGGGGAGGGATTACATTCCCCGCATTACGACAGATAAAAAGATCACCCGGATGCGAGCCCGTGAGTAAGTTGGGATCAATACGCGAATCCGAACAGGTAAAAAAAAGAACGTCTGGTTTTTGTCCTTGGTCAGCAAGCTCACCAAAAAGGTCTTTTCTTTTAGGGTAAACATTGAGTTTAAAGTCCAACACACCCTTAATAATATTTTCCATAATAGCCCACTCACATTTAAAAAAGAGCCTGCGAAATCGATCAACTGATCCGCAGACTAAGGGGGTTTTTAAGCAATATCAATCAGTATTTCACCTGGGGTAACACGGTCGCCTTTTGCCACATATACCGCGTTGACCGTTCCATCCACACTGGCATGAACTTCCATCTCCATCTTCATCGCTTCAATAACCATGACACCCTGTCCTGCCGCGACACTGTCACCTTCCTTAACCAACACCTCCACCACATTGCCGGGCATCGCCGCACTAACATGACCCGGGTCGGTCGCCTTTTTACGGCCTTGGTGACCGGTTGCAACAAATTCATTTAAGGATTCAAAGACAACCTCTTCAGGCATACCGTCCAACGAGAGGTACAGTTTGCGTTTTCCTGCACCCGCATCACCGACACCCGTGATAGCCACTTCATAGCTTTCCCCGTGGACATCGATAAGAAACTCAGACGCCGCAGCCGGTGCTGGCGCAGATTCATCAATCACCGCTAAGGTTTCAGGCGCTAACGTCCCCTCCTCGCGCTGCTGTAAGTATTCTCGGCCAAGGTCAGGGAACATAGCGTAGATCAATACATCCTCTTCGCTTTTCGCCAGTGCACCAATTTCATCTTTCAATTTTTCAAACTCAGGGACGAGCAGATCAGCAGGACGCGCATCGTTAACCACTTCCTTACCAATGGCCTGCTTTTGCAACGCGCTATCCACCGGCGCAGGGGGGTTACCATAGCCACCCAGTAAATAACGTTTTACTTCATTCGTAATGGTTTTATAACGCTGTCCCGCCAAAACGTTATAAACCGCCTGCGTCCCCACAATTTGAGAGGTAGGAGTGACTAAAGGCGGATAGCCTAAGTCCTTCCTCACGCGGGGTATTTCAGCAAACACATCGCGAATAGAATCCAGCGCATTTTGCTCTTTTAGCTGGTTCGCAAGGTTAGACATCATCCCACCGGGCACCTGATTGATCTGCACAGACACATCTTCGCGGGTAAATTCACTCTCAAATTGATGGTACTTTTTACGCACCTCTCGAAAGTAATCTGCGATATCTGACAACAGTTCAAGGTCTAACCCCGTATCAAATTCACTGCCTTTCAGCGCAGCCACTTGAGATTCTGTTGCGGGGTGGCTGGTACCACCGGCAAAAGAAGAGATCGCCGTATCAATAATATCGGCCCCCGCTTCTACCGCTTTCATCTGGCAGAGTGGCGCTAAGCCCGATGTAGAATGGCTATGAACAACCAAGGGTAAGTCCACCACCTCTTTGATCGCCTTCACTAAGGCATACGTTGCATAAGGGGTTAGTAAGCCCGCCATATCTTTTATAGCGATAGAGTCCGCCCCCATACGCTGTAAGTCAATCGCTTGCTGCACAAATAAAGCATCCGTATGCACAGGGCTGGTGGTATAGCAGATCGTGCCTTGAGCATGTTTACCCGCTTTTTTGACCGCTCTCATCGCCCGTTCAATATTGCGTAAGTCGTTCAACGCATCAAAAACACGAAAGACATCAATGCCGTTATCCGCAGCTTTTTGTACAAAACGGTCGACCACATCATCGGCATAATGACGATAGCCTAGTAGGTTTTGACCACGTAATAACATCTGCAGGCGGGTATTAGGTAGCGCTTTACGAAGCTTACGTAGGCGCTCCCAAGGGTCCTCTTTAAGAAAGCGAATGCACGCATCAAATGTTGCGCCGCCCCACACTTCTAACGACCAATACCCCACCTGATCCAATTTTTCACAAATCGGGAGCATGTCGTCCGTTCGTAAGCGTGTCGCAATAAGAGATTGGTGAGCATCTCGCAACACAACGTCAGTAATCTGTATCTGTCTATGAGTCATAACTAAAAATCCTATATTACTTACCAGCCCGCATGGGCGGCTATAGCGCTAGCAATCGCGAGAGCAATTTCGCTTGGATGGCGTTTAACGGAGTAGTCCAACAATTCTGGATGGTTGGGCACAAAACTGGTATTGAAATTAGCCTGCCGAAACGCTGGGTGACGTAATATTTGTTGATAATAATCAGCGGTGGTTTTGATCCCGTGTAAGCGCATGTCATCTAACGCGCGCTGACCTCTCGCAATCACTTGATCCCACGACAGTGCCCATACCACTAACTTGAGGCACATAGAGTCATAATAAGGCGGGATCTCATAACCGGTATAAATAGCGGTATCGACCCGCACCCCTGGACCACCCGGTGCATAGTAATGAGTGACGCGTCCAAAACTAGGGAGAAAGTCATTCTTAGGGTCTTCGGCATTAACCCTAAACTGCAAAGCATACCCCCGGAATTGGATATCCTTTTGCTGATATGTCAAAGGTAAGCCCGCAGCAACATTTAACTGCTCCTGCACAATATCCACCCCCGTGATCTGCTCACTGATGGTGTGCTCCACTTGGACCCGCGTATTCATCTCCATGAAGTACACTTCATCACCGGTGATCAGAAACTCCACGGTACCTGCGTTTTCATAACCGACCGCTTTGGCCGCGCGTACCGCTAAATCACCGATATACTCCCGCTTCTCTTGTGACAGCTGCGGGCTTGGTGCAATCTCAATCAGCTTCTGGTTTCGGCGCTGTATAGAGCAGTCGCGCTCAAACAGGTGGATTACATTCCCATGGCTATCCGCCAGGATCTGAACTTCGATGTGCAACGGGTCAACAATGCATTTCTCCATAAAAACTTCAGCAGAACCAAACGCTTTGGTCGCCTCAGAGATCACGCGAGGATAATGTGTTTTAAGCTCCTCATCATTGTCACATCGACGAATTCCTCGTCCACCGCCACCGGATGTTGCTTTAATCATGATCGGGTAGCCAATCTCACCGGCTAAGGTCAACGCCTCCCCCAAATCCTTCAAGTTGCCTTCAGAACCCGGGGTCACAGGCACGTTAGCCGCTCGCATACTATTACGTGCTTGCGTCTTATCACCCATGCCGTGAATCACACTGGATTTAGGGCCAATGAAGATCAGGCCATTAACTTCACACAATCGGGCAAACTCAGCATTTTCGGATAAAAATCCATACCCTGGATGAATGGCATCGCACCCAGTCTCTAGGGCTAAATTCACAATCCGTAGGGGATCTAAGTAACCGGCTAAAGGATCCTCCCCTAACATGTAAGCCTCATCCGCACGCTTAACATGAAGTCCATAACGATCCGGTTCGGTATAGATAGCAACCGAGCGCACACCCATTTCGGCACAGGCACGTACAATGCGTACGGCAATTTCTCCTCGGTTTGCAATCAAAACTTTTTTCAACATAACCTCTTCCTCATCAGCGAGAAGGCCCAGAGTAATGGGCTAAAACTAAAAGAAGAAATCGGTATTTTTTTGTTTTACTATAAGGTTTACCTTATACATAAAATGAAATAAGACCTATGCAATACACCGTACCTCGCATCGCTAGTCGCCTAACCTTCCGTCAACTTCAGGTATTTCATGCGGTTTATTCATCACTTAATTACAGTAAAGCCGGTGAAAAGTTAGGCTTAACACAGCCCGCGGTGAGCGGTCAGATTAGGCAATTGGAGCAGGTGCTAGGCTCCCCGCTATTTGAATATATCGGCCGGCGTTTATACATTACCGGCGCGGGACAAGCCCTTGCGACCCATACGGAATCTATTTTTAGGGAGCTAGAAAAGCTTCAAATCGACCTGAGCGAACAGCAAGGTAATGTGGCAGGTGATCTCCGACTTGTGGCCGTCAGTACCGCCCAATATGTCGTGCCTTACCTCATTAAAGATTTCTCAATTTTACACCCGAATGTTCATATTACGGTCTCCGTTGTTAACCGTGCTACAGCGCTACAACGTATGGAAGAAAATAGAGATGACCTAACAATCATGGGGCTTGTGCCAGAAAATCGCCCGCTAAAAGTGTTACCTTTTTTAAATAATGAGTTGATTCCCGTCGTACCGGCAGGGCATCCTCTACTTACGAAAAAACGCATCACGCCGCAGCAGTTTCTGGATAGCCAACTGTTACTACGCGAAGCAGGTTCGGGCTCACGCCTGGCCTTAGAAACCCACTGTTTTAAAAACGGATTAAAATTGAAGGGATTGATGGATCTAGGGTCAAATGCGGCCATCAAACATGCGGTCATTGCCGGTTTAGGCGTGGCCGTGCTTCCTCGGCTGAGTCTTATTTCTGAGCTAAAACTGGGAAAACTCCATGCCGTTACAGTGCCGGGCTTTCCTCTCAACCGCTCATGGTGCTTAGTCTATCCCGAATCAAAGTACCCCACCCCAGCCATGAAGGCGTTTGCCGATTATATGCAACACAATTTGCAACAAATTGAAGCTCAATTTAAGCAACTGCAAAACGCATAAGCCAAATAGAAACGCGGCCCCATGTCATTTAGGCAGCGTTTCGTTATACTCAAATCGACCCAGCGACCTGGATTATTCACAGGGGATCTCATGCTACAACGCTTATGGCTAAGCTTTTTCCTTATCGCTTTCAGTACGGCCCTTTATCAGTGGCTCTGGCTTGATGATTCCGGTGTTTTTCAACGCCTAGTTCAAACGACCTTCGACATGTCAAAGCTCTCTGTTGAGTTAGCGATCGGCTTAATCGGAACCTTGGCGTTTTGGCTAGGCATGATGAAATTGGCAGAAAGTTCAGGGCTGGTGGATAAATTTTCCCTGAGCGTCAGCCCACTCTTTACACGGTTAATGCCTGAAGTCCCTAAAGGTCATCCAGCCTTAGGGTCAATCACCATGAATTTATCCGCCAATATTCTTGGGTTAGATAATGCGGCGACCCCCTTAGGCTTAAAAGCGATGCGGGACTTACAGACACTAAACCCACAAAAAGACACAGCCAGTAACGCACAAATTCTATTTTTAGTCCTCAATACCTCATCTGTCACCCTTTTCCCAATCACCGTTTTTCTCTACCGAGCGCAGCAAGGGGCCAGTGATCCCACCTCTGTTTTTATTCCCATTCTCATTGCGACCTGTTGCTCAACCTTAGCGGGGTTGCTAGCGGTGAGTTTTGTCCAAAAAATACGTTTATGGGAACGTATAACCCTGCTTTATATTGGTGGATTTATCGCGTTTTTACTCGCGTTTATCGGCTACTTCACCACCTTGACCGTTGACGAGTTACAGCGCCAATCCTCTCTGGTTGGGAATTTCATGATCTTCTCTGCCATTATCGGCTTCCTCCTTATCTCTCACTTTAAACAAGTCAATATCTACGAAACGTTCATCGAAGGGGCAAAAGAAGGGTTTGAAGTCGCCGTTAAAATAATCCCTTACCTACTCGCAATGCTCGTGGCTATTGGTGTACTGAGGGAGAGCGGTGCTTTAGAAGGGTTTATCTGGTTACTGCGTGAGGGCCTTGGAGCCTTAGGCTTTGATACCCGTTTTGCTGACGCCTTACCCACAGCCATCATGAAGCCCTTATCAGGCTCCGGTGCGCGTGCCATGATGCTGGAAACAATGAACACCCATGGCGTCGACTCATTCCCTGCTTATCTCGCCTCGGTCATTCAAGGCTCAACGGAAACAACCTTTTACGTTTTGGCGTTGTACTTCTGCTCCGTCGGCATAAGACATACTCGCCATGCAATCGCCTGCGGCCTAACCGCCGACCTTGCCGGTATTATTGCTGCGATCACCGTCGGTTACTGGTTCTTCGGCTAACAGGGATAATGGCCATCTAGAGTGCGGCCCCATCGATCAGCTTATGGGGTAAAGATAAGGTGTCTACACCCTCGAAACAGCCAAGGTTTACACGGTAGTGCCCAGATTTACGCAAGGTTTGATGAAAGGGGTAGATGCCACACGTTTTACAGAAATGGTGTTTACCCACGTGGGTTGCAAACTGGTAAGTCGCTAAAGCATTCTCTGCAACCTCAATCTTCATCTCCTCAGGTGCAACAATGAAATCGCCAATCATCGCCCCTTTTTTGATGCAGATGGAGCAGTTACAGCGCAGGCCATTTTTAATAGCGGGCGCCACAAACGAGAACTTAATTGATCCACAATGACAACGACCTTGATAACGCGGCATAAAATACAAACCTAACAGCCCCGCAATGACAGCCGCCTTTATATTGCTTTTGCATAGACGCCGCCTCTTATCGTTTTAAAAGCCATCTAAGCCGCGAATATGTCCATGACCATCAATTGCCACCTGTACACACTCGGCTTCTGTTACTTTACGTAGCTCTGTGCCATCCGGGCAACAGCCCCACGCTTCGACTTTGATCCGCATAGACGTATGGCCTGTTTCCACCAATTGAGCATAAAACGACATAATGGTGCCGACCCGCACAGGGGCCATAAACGCCATCTGACCAATAGAAACCGTGGAGATACGTCCTTTTGATAAGCGGGCCGAGAATATTTCAGAGGCCTGTACGATCTTTGCCGAAACCCAGCCACCATAAACATCACCAAACATATTGGTCGCATCACTGGCCGCTGGCAGTTGTAAACTTAATTCACCTTCAGGTTGAAGGCTTTCGTCGTTGTTTATTATCATTATTAGGCTACCTCTCAGGGCTATGTAGGCTCAGTCAACCTTAAGGTTGAGGGTTATTTAGCGTAGAGCCTGAACTTAACGCGTCACTGAACAATAGTTGAAGATTATACAATGGTCGTAATCATTCAAGCCCCCTACTGAAAAATGAGCATTTTTTTTAAAATATCGCGCCCTGTCACATTTTTGTCATTAAAGCTCCCTATAGTTCACCCCATATTATCTTTCACAAAAAATTTAAGACTCTCTGGAGCTTTACATGAAACCTATGAAAAAGTTATTTGCTGCGGTTGCGATCTCTGCAACATGCGTTGCTGCAAACGCATCTGACCTTCTAGATAAAAACCTTCCTGTTTATACTAAGGCTTCCGGTGTTTCTGGTAACCTTTCGTCAGTCGGTTCTGACACGCTTGCTAACCTTATGACGCTATGGGCTGAAGAGTTCAAACGTAACTACCCTAACGTTAACATCCAAATTCAGGCGGCGGGTTCTTCTACTGCGCCACCAGCACTGACTGAAGGCACGTCTAACATCGGCCCTATGTCTCGTAAAATGAAAGACAAAGAGCTAGAAGCTTTTGAGAAAAAATTCGGTTATAAGCCAACACCTGTAGCGGTTGCTATCGATGCGCTTGCTGTATTCGCTCACAAAGACAACCCAGTTAAAGGCCTAACTATCGCGCAAGTTGATGCGATCTTCTCTTCTACTCGTAAATGTGGCGCTGCAAACGACATTGCGACATGGGGTGATGCTGGCGTAACCGGTTCTCTAGCCGATAAAACAGTTCAGATCTTCGGTCGTAACTCAGTATCAGGTACTTACGGTTATTTCAAGAAGAAAGCGCTTTGTAAAGGCGATTTCAAAAACAACGTTAACGAACAGCCAGGTTCTGCTTCTGTAGTTCAGTCTGTATCGACTTCTTTGAACAGCATCGGTTACTCCGGTA
>Ga0115007_10000982_pt1 | contig 18622 bp, 10 predicted proteins | sample ArcOceMetagenome_2_FD_87166 | JGI IMG/M metagenome (GOLD analysis project Ga0115007, IMG submission 87166) | Marine eukaryotic phytoplankton communities from Arctic Ocean - Arctic Ocean ARC135M Metagenome | ecosystem: Environmental > Aquatic > Marine > Oceanic | place: Arctic Ocean | collected...
AATCATGTTTTGTAAAACTACTTTGCTGCTCAGTCTCGTTTTTATTAGTTCCATCACCGAATAAGTGCGCATTGCGATAGTATGTATCACTTACGGAACTGGATTTTACTTCCCGAACAAAGCCCTTAAGAGACTCAAGGATCGGACTCCGACGATGATGCGTTTCGAAGAGTGTTTCGTTTGATTTCAAAGCATAAGTCAAGCTTTCAAAGGAATTTCCAAACACCAATGGGCGATGGCAGGGGGCATCTATGTGATGACTTAATTCTACATTGAGTCGTTGTTCGTCATCCTCTTCCGTGTACAAGGCTAAGAGAGGCATATGAGAATAGATACACTCTGACATAAGTTGAGATCCAGCCGAACTAGCCACTCCATCTGCTACATGCATCAGAGGAACAAAGAGCGACCGATCCATAACTCGGATTAATTTGGGACCATCACCAGTTTTAGTCTTGACATTACTACCGGGTGAGATGTTGATATCCTCAACCTGTAATAATCGTCGTCTATCTGTTTCACTACGAATATGTTTCGTGCGTTCCTGATCACGATCTTTAACAATCCACTTGACACCATAACGATTCGGATTGTTGGCCATTTCTTTTGAATAGACAGTATCAAACAGCAAGACATCAAAATCAGCTTCTAAGAGTGCTTGGACTACATGCTCACCATTGCTATCTCGAAAATAACAAATTACCAATTTTCGATGTGAAAAACTGGGCGAAGCAGAAGATCCAGTTGTTGCTGCTGCTGCTGCTGATGTCTCTGATAGTAATAGTTTTCTTATACGATCCGACTGTGGAAGTTTTTCGTGCACTTTACCCCGACGAAACCACTTTCGAGCTTCTGCCATTTGTAAGACTTCTGGACGTAGAGGAGCTCTTGCTACAGTACCACTAGCAAAGCGAGATTCTAAGAAACAAAAGTGTGTCGCAATTTGCCACTCAGTAAACAGACTCGATACGTAGTTTAATCGTCCTTGTTTGTTCCATGCACGATTTAGTTGGTTCGAATCTTTGACCCATGACGGTTTTTGAGCGATATTAAAAAGCTCTCCGTGGGCGATACCTACGGACGGTATACCCCCTAATTCGGCACGTATCATGCCCGGAAAGTCACCATCACTGACAATAAGTTGAGGATACCGTCCTGATGTCGCCGAAACTTCACAATCCCCACTAACACGTTCCATCACGTGCGATAGAGCGTCAAAAAATGATTGATCAGGTGTGGTGCTGGTTATAGAAATCGCGGTCGTCTTGCCTCGTTTCATCACTGGTAGATGTTTGTTGTCACCACCACCCACAGCTTCTTTTTCTCGATGCAGTTGTTGATCTATACCTATCACATCCTGATCATCCATTGGATCGACTATGATTTTAGCGTCTTCGTGGAGAGCCCTCCACATAGAAGCGCGAGTCAAAAACATGCGAACGTCGACACCGGCACGATTCAATTTCTCTACAATTGCTACACTGCGGGCGTAGTGTCCGATTCCTCGTCCATGCACATAATATTCGACTAGTGGTCGAGGTGGATCATCATCGTAATCAATAGCAATGTTGTTATTGTTATTGACATTATTGTTATTAAAATCGATGATGTCGATAATACCATCACCCCTCCGTTGTTGTTCTGCAAAGGCTAAAAAGGCAGCAAAATCTGACGGCGGAGGACGCGATGAAGGAGGTGGCGTACAAACGTCAACGGCATCATTATAAAAGTCATAACAAAGCCAGACGGTCAATCCCAATATGACAGCGAATAGTATCATTAACCCATATATCAATCTTCGTTGAAATTTTTTACAGGGTTTCCGTATGGAGCGTATCGCATAGCGACAATACAATGAACAAATTAAACTCAATTCGGAAGCAATTACCCTTACAGAAGGTAATGGCGGTTGGGAAGAAGACGAGGATGAAGAAACTGAAGAAGGAGACGATAGGTACCGTGGCGACGACGTCGTATTTGATTCGTAGTGTTGTGGATGATGATGCTTATGGTAGTATTCGTAAGAGTCTCCCTGCTGTTGTTGTTGTGTCGTCGTCGGTGATGTAGTAGATGTAGTAGTAGCCGAACCAATACCAGCTGTCGTCGAATAGGTTGATCCTCCCATCAATCCGAATAGAGAATTGGAAGATGAAGAGTACTGACCATGCAAGCTGTTGCTGCTGTTACCTCCCCCCACGGATCCTCTTCGCGAAAGTCCAAGGACACTACCGTTATTCCTCGACAAGAGAGAATGTTCTGATGTCGAATTTTCAGACGCGATTGACCCTAAAGATGATGCCGTTTGATTGTCAGTATTATTACTGTTGCTAGTAGCAGCTGCACCACCACGATGGCCTCTCCGACGAGGGCGGTTGAGTTTTCCATGTAATTGTTTCGTTCGAGGTGATGATCGTGTGCGACCTATAGTAGTAGTCGGTGTTGGTGTTGTTGTTGTCAATGCTCCTGCTTCTTGCGATGTTTTTATATATACAGGAGAATCAATCGAATAATGAGACGGCGATGAATATCCACCGTCGTCCTCCGAAGTATCACGTTGTTGTTGAAGATGCAACGGTATGGATGGAGAAGAAATTCCACTATCGGAAGACGAACAAGAAGAATCGATATTATTATTATCGTAGCTGCTTTTTTGTCGTCTCGACGAAATCATCATTATTTTTGTTTTGCAATGCAATTAATTATTAAAGAGTTTAGTTTCGGACCCAATCTAGCTATTCAATACTTCCCCGTCTTGCTCGTCCACGTCGCGTCGCTAGCTCTATACCACGGTATATAAATAAGGGTGTTTGGTGATTGATTCAGCAATATACAATACGGTATTGCTTTGTCTCCCTCATGCCTCTTCTTTCAATTGATGTTTCGTCTTCTTTTTTTATATTTGATCATGCCAGCACAAAGACAATTAATTATTCTGCTATTTTTCTCCGACAAAAATGAAAAAATGATTGACAAATAATATAATGTACTGTACGTTGAAATACTGTACTACTGTACGTACAAAGTAAGAGAACAAACAAAAACAACGCAAATTTCTTAAATAAAAAGCATAATATCAATAATAACAGTGATAAATAAATGCATGGGGCTTTGCATCCTCTTTATGGGGGATAAGGAGAAAACATCGCGTGGCGTAAGTCGTGCAAAAAAAACACGGCCCTGTCAAAAAATTCGAAAAGGCTTCCTTTATTTTTTTGAACTAGTGTCTATAGAATCCTCACAACTGTCATACAGTAGTCTTGTATCCTCGTCTCTTGACTCTGATTAGACAGAAAACCTTAGCTTGGCAACAACATCCCGACAGAGAAGCAAACGGTACGAGCTTGTTATTCATTCATTCAATCGCTAACAATATCATATCAGCAGCAGTAGGCAAAACAAGCAAACAACCATGGCAGAATCCTACGAAGATTACGAACTAGTAAGTTCTTATGTTGTGGTGTTGGTTCGTTCCCGTCCATCGTTGAATCGTTCCCCGTCAATAGTCTTCTTCTTCTTCGATACTTCAAAGTGGATGTTTTCTTTTTCTTGTCTTTATTAATCATCATTACAAAAATATTTTCCTTAATTTTTATTCGTCGTCTTTACATACCCTTGTTCAAAAATATTAAAACAAACAAATAAATATATATATATATATATATATATTAGGAATATAATGCATGTTTATCACGTATTCGTAGTTACTTAGCAGCAAGTACACGTTCACGAACAACATTACAAGAATGTGAACGTTTATTAGGACAAGCAAAGCAACATGCAACTGCTATGCAAGGATTAGCAGAAGTTGAAGGTAATCCAATGAAAATTAAAGATGCATCACAAAAAATTGAACGTGATATTGGACCATTATCAAAAGAAGTAACAAGAGCATTAAATAATACAACAGAAGGAAATCGAGAAGAATTATTTGCACAGGTACCAGGTATGCATGGAAGAGATTATGGATATAATTCATCTGATATGGAATCACTTATTGGTAGTTCGGAAGATATGTTACGAGAATCATTGTCGTAAGTAGTTAAACTTTTATGCTCTTTTTTCTTTACTATTTGGACTTTCTTATATTAATAATTTAATTTCTGATATTTTTACCATTTGTTTTTTTTAATTTACAATTTTCATCTTCTCACGAAATAAAATAAAATCCACACGCAACAACAACAACAACAACAAACAAAAATCCAAAACCATCATATCATAATTCACTTAACACAAACAAACAACAGACTTGCAATGGAAACAGAACAAATTGGTAATATAACAATTGATCAAATGGGCCGACAACGTGAACAATTACAGGGTGCAAATAGGAATATAATTCGTACACGTGAAATTGTTGAACAGGCTGGATCTATTTTACAAGAAATGAGTCGAAAGGCATTTAAAAATAAATTATTTTTATACATTTGTGTTGGTGTATTAATATTTGGTAATTTTTGGGCATTAACACGTTTGTTTAAGAAATCTTAACACAATATAACATAACAAAACAAAAAAATTGTGTATACTATATTTGTCAACGAATAATTTAATTTAATTTAAAGAAATTTTATGGATTGAAGGGGGTGATTGAAGGTTGTGCTTTTGTGCAATGGTTGTCTATTGATGAACGAATTAATCTTAAACGAGGAACAATACTTGATGAAACGACAGCAAGCAATTTGGGGAAACCGGAGAGGAAGGTGTAGCAAGTAAATAAAACCAATTTTGGAAACAATTCCATATTTCTTCCTTTTGTTTCACTAACTTTCTTTCGTAATAAAAGACATTAATATTGCGCATAACTACTACGAGGACCTTATATCCGGAAAAACTTCTTACTGTAGTGGAAACACACACACACACATATATATATATTGTACTGTATTTATTAGAAAACTCATAACATAATATAAAAAATAAATAAAGAGAATTTCATCTATTGTTATTGCTTTTATATCTATTGAATATTTCTCTTTTAATGAATGCATTTTTCGTTGGGCAAAAAATTCGCTGTCTCTCAATCTCGACACCTACAGTAGTACGAGATGAGCCAAATGAAATATAATTAAAAAAAGGTATCGACTCTTAACTTTTTTATTCGAAAATTCTATTTCGAAAATCTGCCGAGTTTGGTCAACCACCTTCCTATGTCATAAAAGAATCTTGCTGAAAAAGCATCACTGGTTTGTACGTAATCCTGCATGAGCCGTACGGTACGATCGGGTGTGATCGTAACGCTAGCTGCAATCTTGAGTAGTTTTTGTTTGCCATCAATGATGACACTGTGGAATTTTGTGTTATGGCCAACATCAAGGTCCAATGTTGGTACAACAGGTACGAAGAGTCCAATGTCTCTATTTAGAGAAATTTCAAGTCCTGGAAAAGTCAGAACATGTCCCCGATTACTGCGGGAAATACCTGACCGAACTTCAAAGCGTATGGGCGCCGAACCAAAATGTGTCTTTGCTTCACCCTTGCAGGAAATTTTGCCTGTTGGCTGTGATTTTGGATTTATATGTGATAACCAGGAGTCAGAACAAAGAATGGAGTGTGGATGGTTTTAGTTAGTAAATGAGCAAATAATTAAGTTCATATCTATAATGTAACATTGTACTGTTTTCTTTTCTATCAATGCGTTACATGACATTTACTTACCAGTATATCCATAGAAGTGATTTCAATGGAGCTCGACTGGACCCCTCGATCTTTCAAAATGCTGATTAGTAAGCGCCGAAGTCCATTCTTAACACAAGGAGAAAAGAGCAAGTCATGCCTTGACATGGTCAAATCTTCGATGTGAAGATCGAACTGTTTGGGATACCGTACATTATTATTTTTAGTATTGCTTGGTCCTTTTCGATCGTCCTGTTGCGATATTGACGCATCACCTTGTTTCAGTTTCTTCTGTTTTTGTTCGTTGACTTCATTATTTTGAAAAAATCCCATCAAGTTCAACGTTACTTGATCCATATTTAGTTTGATACTAGAAAATCGAATAGGATCAAATACTATTCGTCCACAATTGAGTTCTGCATCGGCACGAAAGCGTCCCCTAAACAACCGTCCAATATTATTATACTTTCCAATTGATGGACGTACATCAATCGTTAAGTCTTCGGGAAGTTCTGCAGGCCATCGAACACCGATCCGATCGGTCAGTATGTTTTCTAACAATCGGCATATCAATTTTGGTGCTGATGGGATACCACCTCCTGTCTTGGCATTATTGGTGGACGTATTATCAGCTGGTGTTATAGCTACATCGAAATACTCCGAGTCTAAAGTCAAAGGGGGTTCAACCTTTTGTTGCTTTTTTGTAGTGCCTATAGCTATCGAAGATTGAGGAACAACGAGAAGAATCGATTCTGGATCCATTGTTTCGAAATTTCTTGCAATGAAATCGCTATCAGCAACAATGGATTTGACCATATTAGTGGCGCTTCTTGTTTCGTCCTCGACGATGGTGTTTGTGTTACCTCCACTCATCATTTGGAGAGGCGCAGCAGGACTTGAGGAGGATGACGACGATTTCAACGAAGACTTCGATTGTTGTCCTCGTCTCCAGGGTATCCTACCAAATATCCTTCGGTGCCAACCTTCCGTATTAACATCAGCACCACCGTTGTTGGAACTTCGTCCTCCTCGTCCACGCTTGTTTCGTCCTCCTCCTGATGATGATGGTGGGTCGCTCAATAAAGCCGCTTTGCGTGCAGGTGAAGTGCGTCGATATAAAGGATGATGATATTCTATAATATCGGAAGATGATCCAACGTGTATCGATCTTTGATAGTATTCACTAGCTGTATAGCTTCGTGAAGGTGTGTTAGTAGTGGTGATAATGGTATTAACAAAAGAATCCCCAGACCACGAAAGGGCACTGAGCGTGACGGCCAATATTGCTAAGCGTGACATTATGGTATTTCGCTATTGGTATATAGTTCTTGTTTCAATGTGGCTGTACGGTAGGTAGTCACCACTGTTGATTGTGATGATGAGATGGCGATTTTGATGGATGTAAGAATCCAATCACCGTGGATGGTGGATGTGTACACGAAAAAGAATTCCTGTGAGGTGAGTGGAGGGAACGAAAAGATACCTTTTTACCGTGTTGCGAGTACGTGCTGTTGTTGAACTGTAAGATTTGTACGCGTGGAAGACTGGAAGACTGGAAGACTGGTAGATCAGTAGTTAAGTAGTAGTGGAGGGAGAGAGAATATGTTGTATGTTGCCGTTCTTGTTGTTGTTTGTTGCTGCTGCAGCAAGCGTTGCTATTACACGAGTTGTTGTTTGTTTTGGATGTGATAGCAATTAAAACGGTTTTCAATTCCTTTTTCCGTTTACATCCATCAACATTTGTAATCATTTTCTGCCATTCTTGACGAACAAGTTACTCGTCACAAGCAGATGTTTATAAAAATCATGTCTTTTGATTTGAAAAAAAATTGAGGTCGCGCCGAGCTACGTCATTGGAACAACAGGGCTTATATATTTTTGCGTATTCTGGCGAACACCAAAGAAAATCCACAGAAAAAGTCCCACTTTTTTGTGGGTTCGATTTAAGGTGGTAGGATCACGAATCCCTCGACTTGGTGCGCGATGGGTGTAAATAAACTAGGAATTTGGAATTTCGCATGATTGTTTCCCTCCGCTTATTTTTCTATCATTTCCTTGACTCAAAAGGCTTATTTTAAGATATTTTTTCTTAGATTCCCTTTTCATAGTTTCTGATTCACACCAGTAAAATAACGTCCGTCTTTGTTTTCCAGGTAAGTACTATACAATAACGTCGACCGAACCCGAAAAAAAGCCAGACGAGCCTTTCTTCCCAAGAGTAAAAATTCCCCATTAGTGGTGCACATCAACCACGTCGTAATGGAACTAAAAATTCCACCCTTATCCTGTATTGGTGCACATCAACCACGTCCTAATTCCACCTATATTCTAATTCAACTTACTCCAGATGCTCCTACCTACTAATTCAACTATTTCTGGTTGATCATGATTAATCGTCTATTGTTTGCAGGTGAATTCCGGGGTCCAAACAACCGACTGAACAGGGATCGTTATCCACATATGTATGTTTTAACAGTTATTGTTCCTGGTAATATCCGCTGGTTTGCTGTTGTATCATTCTTTGCCAGCTTAGAAGAACGTCGTTGTTATGTTACACACACCGCTGATATCAGGAACGAATTGGACGAATTGCGTAAACAAAAACAGATTGACGGTACAATCACTAACGCAGTTTATAAGTTTAGGCTTGAACATGAGTGGATCCCAACGGTAGATTGCTTCATCGAAGATTGGGGTATAGATATGGTACCGCACGATCTACGAGACTACTGTGATCACGTACAGGAGTACATACTATGTATGCCAAAATACCGTTGGCCATGGAATGTGGATGTTCCTTCGGAAACTGTTGCGGAAGTTTCATTGCACACTCCACGACATAATGATGAACTGGTGATTGCTGGTTTGGCAACAAATGACGAGTCAACGCCTGAATAAATATAGATCAACAGTATGTACTCTGATCGGATAATGTTCAATATCAACCCCGTCCTGCTTCAACCTGCCTTTCAATGCAACAAATTTAACCACAATGTTATGTAAATTATATTCTAGTGTTATTACTTTTTCTTTTATCATCTTTCATTACTTCTACGTTACATATGTGAAAAGAAGATGAATATTTTACTATAAATGCCAATAGTTCGTTGTACGTATTAAATATGCGTCTACGAAGGAGTCTGTAATCCACTGTTCTATTGTATTGGTTTAGATGTGAGTGTAGGTAATGTGATGATGCTGATTGGACAATACAAAATCAACACCCAATGCAATAGGTACTAAATTGGGCCAGGTACCACTACAACGTCCGATTGCATCCATGCACTCGTTGTATGCATCTCGAATATCAAAAGGTACAAGTTCACGACTCCAAGCTTCTGCGAATACATCAACATTACCGCACCAAAGACCAAGTTGGTGGTGATATTTGGACTTTTGAATCTTTCCTGATTCGAACTTAACGTTAATTTCTTTGATGATCCTCTTCAGGGCATGGGAATCATCGCGGTGTTTGAATGAATCTTCCTCTGTTTCAAACTTAGCAACGCCCATTTCACCCTGGCGCATTGTCACCATGGTTATACCGCCTTCTACAAAGCGATTTTTGTTGCCGAGAGCGTAGAAAGAAGTCGTCATGAAGGTATATGTGCTTTGTTCTAGCACTGTAAATATTTACACACAACAGAGGAAAGAAATGTTTGTTAATGCACTCAATTCTTGCATACAGCAAGGGGGTTAAAGCTGTACTTACTATGTTTGAATAACTTGATTGATTTTTTGTAATACAAAGGCCTCGTAATACAACAATTCTATGCTAGATATTTGCATATCAAAATAAATTATGATGTTCGAAATACCAACGCGGTTCGTCCATGCCGATTTCAACCTGGTTGTAAAGCATAAGGCACCGTCGTTGTAAAAGCATAACGTACTGTATAACGTACTGTCTTCGTACGGAACGATCCATTAGCAAATAATGTTCAACACAGAGTGACGTGTTATTGAATAGAAGAAGATTATAACTTTGACAGAGTGAGAACGGAGTGACTTCAGAGTGACAAAGGAGTGACAAAGAGAGGGAGTTTGCTGGCTGGAAAAAAAAAGCGAGTTCCAGTAAAAATCTGAGCCGGCGCGCCATTTTTTTGTGATAAACTCAAACGACCCTGTGACTCACTCTAACCAATAATCTGATCGTGGATAGATTGGTGACGAACGAATACATCACGTTGGTTTTAAAATAAAAGAAAAAGAGACCAACATGAAAAGTAGAAACCCGTTTATTAATTTGCTCATGCCACAATAAAAAGAACTCTCATTAAAAAACGACACCAACTTAGTTCAATATATGATAACATCCTTATCAACTTAATTCAACCATGACCTTTGATAACCCTCCTCCTGATTTTTCGAAGTGGACATTCGACCACCCTGATTCCGACAAGGAAGTTGGTTTCGGTTTCGACGATGGAACCATAAATAATTTCTACAACAACAAGAACAGCACTGATTACGACGCTGGTGCACTTTTGGTTATTTTGAAAACTAAGTTACGACCCCTAACGGATCAACAAGTGTTGGAACTCCGAACTTTCATGAATTCCACCACAACTTCTAGTACAAGCCAGGTCCGTAATAATTTCTGCAAATGTGTACACGACACTGCCAAACATTCTATGATTCGACACGAATCGACTGTGAAGCTCATTAATTTCCTCGAAAGTGGATCCATTCCCGACGATGCGGTAATCCGAACTCGTACGTTCCTCGCAGATTTGTACAACCATTTCGCTTACTCTCCTGGTAATAACTTCCTGGACAGCACAGAAGGAAAAGAATTGATGTATGTATTTGCTGCCCAAATTAGAGCAGAGTTTACGAACAAGGAAAGCATGTCTCGGTACTCGCTGTTGCAATACCTGGCCCGGGTTTTCACCGGTACCCTGCCGATGACTGATACTGATGGAGAAGAAGACACAAGATTCAAGATGACTGTATATCCGAATAATCATATACAATACGAATCGGTTCTTGTATTGTGCGGTAGTATGATTAACCAATTTTTTAAAAATGAATTCCTTTCCTGGTCAGGTACCGGCAAATCAAAGGTGGTTATAATTTCCCAATCTTCTACTGGGATAGACGGAAGGTTGGTATTAAGAAAACATGCAGATAGAGCAGTATCACCGGATGGTGCCAACGACGACATGAACAATAATCCAACATCTACTTCTACTCCATCGGAGAACACACGTAATCGCAACAAAAGATCATCAGCAACCAACATCGGTGGTAGCCAATCACCAAAGAAGACCAGAAAACGGGACGGATCGGGATCGCTTTCCGGTTCCGAATACAACACGGACGACGACGAGGACATGGATGACAATGAAGAACAGGATGAAACGATGGGCGACATGGATGAAATCGTAACGAACAACGAAATTGTAACTGAGGGTGGTCGTAATTCAACTGGGACCGATTGGAACGAGGATCATTACAAGGATGATACAAAATGGGACAAAAAGGACTATAGTGAGGAACTATGTGAATTTAGAAGGAAAGTTAAGTGGACAACACCAGCAGCTTGTATGGACTCAAGTCAACGCGGTTGTTTGTATCAGAATATGGTTACTCTTACAAAAACTTTTGCTCGCTTCAGTCAACGTCCCGGTAAGAACTGGGCGTCCCAGGAATGGGTATTAATACAATTGACCGACATCAACGGGGTTGGTGTTAAAGGTCCTACCCACCGCCGAAACAAAACCGCTGTGAACGCGTACGGACGCAAGGAAGGTATCGCAAAGTATAACGAGTGGTTGGAGGATACGAAGGAAGGAGGAGATCAATTTGTTACACGTTCAACTAGCAGCCTATCAGACTTCAGAATGCTTTGGACAACTAAGGAAGAAGACGAGGAAGGATTACATTCTAACGATGAAGAGTCGGAAGACATCCTAAAGGACGACGACGACGACGACGAACAGGGAGACAACGTATATGAACCACCATTTGATGACAATGCACCGGATGACATTCGAAAGGACAACGACGACGACGAACAGGTCGACAACGTCGATAAATCACCTTTGGCTGACAACCCACCGGTTGAAACAACATCGACTGTTACTACGGAACAATCATCTTCTTCCAGTATTAAATTCCCACCACATTGTGGTATAGAGGGTGCAACAACAACGACTGTTGTTTCGGCACCACCTTCTTCTTCCAGTAAAAATTCTCCAGTAGGTAGTGGTTCGCTTTTTCATTCTACAATCCGACCTTTAGATGTGATAGCTGAGGAGGGGGAAGAAGAAAGTGAAAAGGAGGACAACGTCAAAAACCACGAAGATACACCAAACTTTGCGGACCCACCGGACGATGCAATAGTAACTGGCATATCGAAGGAGGTAGAAAACAACGTTGGAAAGGAGAAGGACGACGTGAACAAAAAGGATATTTCAACCTTGCCTTTCACCTCACAGGGTCGAGGTATAACTGTAATTGATTTCAATCCTGTTGAAATCCGTTTGTTGGAATTGGCATTTGATGATGATCTGTCACCGCGTGATTTAAGGAACAAAGCACTCTTATATGGAATGGAAGACTTTTACAACTGTCAAAAAATCATCCATCGGATGAAAGGCGAATTCATGTATACATATAAAAAACGTGTTACAGAATGTGTAAACGGTGTGGATGTTGAGGTGGATGTTGAAATTTCCGATGTGTATGTTGGCGAACCGGATTTGTCAGAAGAGGAAATGCGTTTGTTGGAATTGGCACATGATGGTACAACACCACCTTCTGTTCCGGATGTGGTTGATGATACACCACTTCAGTCAGAATTGGCACATGATGAATCAACACTACCTGCTGTTCCGGTTGTGGTTGTTGATACACGACTTACGTCAGATACCGGTGTGGAATCTGATAATGAACTGGGTGATATTGTTGCGACTGCAAATAAGCTAACGAATGCTAGTAGTACGGACATGAAAAATAGCACAAAAAAGAAGGTGTCTAAAAAAAAGAAGAAAAAAAAGAAAAAAAAGGTACAGTTTATAGCACCTTCAACTTCCTCCGCGACAAATGCGGTTGATGGTCCTCAAACATTTATAGCACCTTCAACTGCGTCCGCGACAATTGTTGGCGCCGGTGCTGAAGCAATGATGCCACCTCCCACCACAACAGAAACAACCAAAACGGTTGGTGGTTCATCAGGCGGTGATGCCATTCTTCCATCTTTTTCAAACTTTATAGCACCTGCAACTTCCTCCGCGACAAATGCGGTTGATGGTCGTAATAAAGCAACAACCGAAACGGCGGGTGGTTCATCCAACGGAACTATTGACACATCTACTCAAGTGAGTATCAAGGGGATAGCTGAATGGAATTTAGCTCAGGAAAGGGAGGCAGCTAATGCAGCAAAGTCGGAGTCGGGAGAAAAAATATTAGACCAAACTTCCGCCGAAATTTCCAAAAACGTACTGGCCGAAACAGCGCAAGGTTCTAATGCAATTGCGTCGAAACTTGACGGCGACGATTCCAGTTCCAGTTCCAGTTCCGGTTCCAATTCTAGTTCCAGTTCCAGTTCCGGTTCCAAATCTAGTTCCGGTTCCAGTTCTAGCGATTCTGAAAGTGAATCTGAATCCGGTTCTATTAAAGAAACCACGGAGTCGTCCACATCAACCAATAAGAAATAATAACGAGGAATATGCAACTATCCAGTCTATATAACCATGTTGTATTGACACATACTCGGGAAATTAAAATCTATACTACGTAATCGATTTTAAAACCGTGACCAGAACACAGACATGTTACTTACAAAATAATATGAATATTGGAAAAATCTATACTAACTAATCGATTTTACAACCACAACTTTTTAATCTTTTAATTATAAAATATATAGTACCACCTAGTAGTAATTAGTTGTAGATGATAAATGAACACAAGACGTTTTGTTTGGATTAATAAATATGGATTTGAATAACAATTCAAAAGTCACCTCTGATCTCATGATTGTTTGTGATTCAAAATCAAATGCATATATTAACTTATTCGCTGTCATCAATTTCGATCACCTCCACCTCCTTTGGTTCAATTTTGATTGCAGCCATTTTCCGGACTTTTACCGGTGTAGATCCGATTTTGACTGCTGCAATTTTCAGGACTGCTTTAGGTGTAGGTTTAGGATAGGAGGTGCGTGGACGGCGCCGGCGAATAAACCCCCTGTATTCTTGACCCGGTGCTGTTGGCCATTCCTTTTGAATTGCCGTCGTCATACATTCTGGTAGTCGGATTCGCCCATATCTGGCAGAGTAACCACCATGGAGAATGTAATATCCAAGGCGATATGCCAACCAGCGTCGTTCGTTGTTTTCGTAACCATCACCACCACGCATAGTCTTTACATTATGGACTATGTGTTCGCTGTTGGTTAACCAAACACACGGGTGATAGTTGCAATGGGTGCATAATTCATCACGCGACTTTCCCTGCGGTGTGTAAGAACACATCACTCTTGTTGGTTCCTGAAAATTTGTGAGACCGAATCGCTTGCACTGTTCGTCGATTAGGCGATGAGTTCGCTGCCACTTTTCCTGTCCAATGTACTCAGTGGTCCAGTAGCTAACATTGTCAAATCTGCCAATGACACGGTTGGAGTGGTCAGGAATTGTTGGAACCACGTCGTAGCAACGATTACGAATGGCATCAAATTCGCGGTTTAGACTCATTTCCGGTTCTTCGGGATATCTACCAAACCAATTGTCGGAACGAGTGTCAACGACCAGATAATCATCTAGTTTTACAAAAGACAACTGGTTGTCAACGTTGTAGACGAACTCATGGAGGATTGGGATAACACCAATAACCATCTTCCGCTCCGTCATAAGGTCGTTTTTCTTTTCCTTGTAGGTAGGGACACCTCCACTGAGTAGTGTATCCAAAACTTTAGTCGACTCCTCGTAGTTTTTCCAGAAACGAGTTTTTACTCTGACAATCTTTTGGAGGACTTTGATACCTCCAGCAACGCCAGGTACTTCCTGCAAATGATATTCCACGGCAAATTTCAATGGACGTTCACCGTCGTCATGGTACATGTAGCAATGGTCGGGAATTGGCATGTAGGTATGTTGTGTCAAAACCCATACTGGAAAATCGTAATGTTCGTCTTGTGGATGATGGATCAGATCAGGAGTGCATATCGATTGGTTATCCTGTAATAACTCCTCCAAACCGTTGGAAGAGAAGAGAAACATGGTGGAAGGTGGTGTTAGTTAAGGATGGTTGTATTTGAACAACTGTATAAAAAATAATAATGAGACAAAACTAGTTGGAGCTGTTTATTGATTTAGCTCCGACATGTAATTCATAGAGAATTACATTACAACGGAGTTTTCCTAATTCAAATTTGTGAGGGAACGATGGCCTGGTTGTAATTCAAGGGGGTTTCTAAGTGTCTAGGTTGCCTAGCGACAAGCAACTCGTGCTTCGTAGGTTTGAATAGTGGCGGAAAAATTTGTAACTTACGAGAGACAACATGTGAAGTTTTGAATTAGATGATTGATTCGTATCCAAAGTTCCACACGACAGGAGACTTCGCGCACCTCAACGTAGTATAGGTACTACGACAATTATGGCGCGACAATTCAGATTTTTTGAATACCTCATCCAACCTGGTAATAGAACTCTAAATACTTTGCTCAACGAACAGATTCAAATGATATTTAGATTTAAATAAAAAGGATGTAAAAGCAAACCGACACATACAAAGTGGCATCGGTACCACCATCGGTCAGGGAGGAAAGATGTCACGCGCTGGGTGGTGTTACGTGCGGAGTGATGCCTGGCATGTTAGGACGTTGTACGTACGATCCTTATGAAATTATTAATAGCTGATTGCTTATTGATCCATGGTGAATTACAACTAGGTGATAAATGAACAGGGGTGTGTTAACCATTGTGTATCATGACGAGGTTCAGAACTGATGTCAACAAAGTCGACACACGGAACGTCATACTACCATTGAATCTGCTGACCAAACTAATTGTGGATTGCATGTCATGTAGGCACTGTAGAATAGGTAACACAATGAACATACGGGCCGTTACAACCGGAATAGCTACGCAACTGAGCATGTGTTGTACTAATGAATTGTGCACCAAATGTGATGAGTGGTCCATAATGGAACCATCAATGGTCGATATGGATAAATTAGTGGACAACAAATGCGATCCGTACGATTTGAAAAAAACTGGAAACAAGAAAACAAGAGAGTACCAGCTAAATCTAGATTTGAATTTAGCAATGCAGCTGATTGGGGGTGGTGGAGCTGATTACGCTTTGATCGCATCAATGTTGAATCTTTGTTGTACCAAAAGACAACTAAAAGATTCATTCACATCTAACGAGGAAACAATTGGATTGCATATAATAGATATGGCGGCAAAAGTTGTGGAAACTAATTTGAGTGATGAAAAACTCGCTTCAGAATTGGTTGACGATCCTATTAGTGTAAGTGCGCACTTACTGGCCGACAGGAAAAGAAAAGAGAAGGTGGTAGTAATAGAAACCCCCACTAATTTAGGGGTAGGGGGTGAATCAGATGATGTTATCACTACAGTACCAACTTGGTACGAACATGCCGCTGCAATTTTAGGAGAGGAGATACGGGCCCAGAAAAGAAATACGGGATTGTCAATGGACGCTGGATGGAGAAAACGCAGCTCTGGCAGAAGGTACGATTCCCAGACGGGACAATTTTTTGCTTTTGGAATTTTGACGGGTAAAATCGTGTTCTATCACCAGATGTCGATGCGTTGTAGAAAGTGCGAACACAAAATCGAACACGATCCGAAATTGTGCTCCCATAATTATACCGGTTCTGCAAAAGGTATGGAACCACACGCAGCAGTAATGTGTATCAATTCCATTTTTTCGAGGGGAGACGCATTTGTTGGGACAATCGTGACCGACGACGATTCTTCTATGAGAAGCAGGTTGAAACAGAACGGGAGAGAAAAGGTAGAAGCTGGAGTAGTTAAATTCGATGATCTCTCAAATACAATTAAAATAAGGGAAAGTAACGACCACGGCGTGCTGGACTTGGACGTACCTGAACCTATTTGTAAAGCTGATGCAAATCACCGTGTTCGAGCTTACGGAAACGCACTACATAAATTGGTTGCCATGAAAAAGGACGATAGTGGGGGAGTGACTGGCGTTGATCGCGATAGGTTGAAACAAAATTTTTGCTACGCACGAGCGAAGAACGTGCAAGAAGATTTTGCAGTGTTCAAGGAGGCTTTCAAACCGAGCATAGAACACCATTTCAATAATCATACTCTATGTGGTGAGTGGTGTGCCGCAAAAAAATTGACAGACCAAGGTAAATCTGCCGCCCACCTGCATTATCGGTCAAAGGTAAAAGACGAAAAAATGTATGAGAAGATCAAGGCAGTACACGCTGTGTTCACATCTGACGAAAAACTGTCCGAGATACACCATAAAGTAAATACGAACCTAAGTGAGTCAGCAAATTTTGTGGTCACTAAGTTTTTGCCGAAACACAAACATTACGGTACCACCATATGTGATAAGAGCCGGGTTTCTTTAGCAGTGTGTATTATTTCAAATGGGTACGTTCATACGATGGTAGATTTGTATGCCAGGATGGGAATGAAAGTAACAGTGCTAATGTTGAAAGGGTGGACAGAAATAGACCAGGACCGGGAATACAATAAAAGATATCACAAACTGGAGTCGGTGAAAAGAAAGAGAGTAATGAGGAACAGCATTAAAAAACGAGAAAACCGAAAGAAAGAAGAAAAGCAAAAGAGGGTAGGCGAATGGTACGCAACAGGTATGGGATTGAATGCTGATACGACACAATCAGCACTTCGTCCAGTAACAAGAGGTAAGAAACGAAAGAAGGAACTTAACCATTTAACAGTAAGGGGGGAAAGGAAAAAAGAGGAATGTAAACGTTGCAAGAGGAAGGACCATTTTATCAAGTGCAAAAGGTGTCCGTACCATGATAATTACGTATCACCACCTGGTGGTGATATAGACGTAGTGAAGGCGATGAAAGAGTCGTATCCAAATGGGATGCATCTGAATAAGATTGTAGATGAACACGATGTAACTTTAGTTGATATGACTGTAACGACGGATGATGAAGAAGATTTAACTAGTGGTAAGTGAATGAAAAAATGTGACCCTACTGCAAAATGTGAGGGGTTCTGATTGACGTTGGTGGAAATTGTCAACTGCGACCAACCTGTGTGTGATCCGACCGGGTATAATTAAGTTTTTGTTGTATGTATTTATAATTGAGTAATATTTGAAAATGAATCATAAACCTACTGAAGTGTACTTTCGATTATTTGCTTTCTAACGGTTTTAAGGGACGTTGGAATCCAACAATACGGCGGTTGAGGGAAATCTGCTATGCGCGCTCGGGGATTCGTGCGAAGAAACAGCGGCAGTGAGTGTCCTAAATAATTCTGAATTCCGTTTGCAGGTACTTGAAAAGGAAATTTGTGTCCAAGATTCGGAACCCTTTAGCGATGAGACCGAGGGTTCGGATTGAACATTGTGATACACGTGCGGGTAGATCTAATTGAGTAGATTATGTACAACCCTGCTATGGGGTGTGTAGAGTAAAAATTGATGTCGATAAGTAAAGTCTACGATAAACCGCGGAATACTGCAAAAAACACACTTATTTAGCGTAGACTTTACTTACCACCTAGTACACGCGCTGATCACCAATCAAAGAGGGCATAGAAAGATTCCTCATGAGCAGATGAAGGTCGACATGTATCATATGACTGGTATTGACAGACATTGACAATGTAATAGGTCAACTAAAAATGGAGACGAATTGTGCATTTTCCTCGTGCTTTTACGTGTTGTAGCGCGATTTTCGGCGCACGCTGATCCTACCACCTTAAGAGAAAAAACTGGTAGTAAAACACTAGTGAAAGTCATTGCTTGCTAATAAATGTAAGGTGAGCGACTACGTCATTCCGGGTA
>Ga0115007_10000988_pt1 | contig 18553 bp, 18 predicted proteins | sample ArcOceMetagenome_2_FD_87166 | JGI IMG/M metagenome (GOLD analysis project Ga0115007, IMG submission 87166) | Marine eukaryotic phytoplankton communities from Arctic Ocean - Arctic Ocean ARC135M Metagenome | ecosystem: Environmental > Aquatic > Marine > Oceanic | place: Arctic Ocean | collected...
GGCGACCCCTTTATCGGCTGCCGCATTGTGCAATACAGCTTGTGTATTGCCGTGTTCGTCGCTGACCGGGTAAATATTAAAGACCATCTCATCAAAGTCTTTACGAGCAGGATATATCGAGTCCCAATCAGCCAGGCCTTGTTTCGCGTATTCATTAAAGGGCGACAGTCGCTCGATAGGGACGTGTAATTTCCCGCCGGCTTCTAAAATAGGAGCACCAAAATTATTGTGATAAATCACTTGGTATTCACGTTCGTAATCAGCGCGGTTAATTAACTCATCACGAATGGTTAAGGAATGCTTGCCCGGTATGACTGATAAGTGCATCCAGACTTCGAAATCAGATTTTTTAAAACATTTTTCATCAACACGACCGGATATCGTGATTTGATGAGGCGGTGTTTTATCCACGGTTAACCTTACGAAGGATGCCGGTGTATTTTGAATGCGACCATGTAAGGTCAACATATCATCACCATCCATCCCTGGGTGCCCTGCCCACTGAAAACCACAGCGTGCAATCATCTCGTTAAAGCCTTCTAACCACCCCAAGCCCCCCAAGGCCTCTTGATGAATAAAAGCGGGGTTTACCACCTCTTTTACGGGCGAATCCCACCCAAAGCGCGTGCCACTCACCACCACATCTAAAATAGCCATACCACGCGACGGCACGATGCGTATTGTCATATCACCGTGCGTTAGCGTAAGTAGTTCCGTTCCTTGCTGCTTACCGCCTGATAACGTCTTATGCGTTAAGCTAAACGGTATAGCCGAGGTAACCCCGAACGAATTATTCGACAAATGAAAACCGGTCTCCCGGCGGTTATTTTGGCTATCCGTAATGATGTGTTCGAAAATAGGCACGCCTTGATTCCTTTTTGATTCGTTAGCAAAAAACGATACTTTTAAAGGGTGACTGATTAAAAAATACTGATGACTACTGCGCCGACCAATCCGCAGTGACACGACTAAACAGCTCACCTTTACAATCTTCGCAAGGTGCGAGAAGCCCTGTTTTTTTAAGCTGCTGTATTTTACTGCATGCTAGGCACTCAAACGTTCCTCCCGCTGTAATTTCACCGGCCATGTACTGATCTGGACCATGATCTAAGTGCTCTCGAAGGCGCTCATAATCTAGACGCGTTTTATCGGCTAGACCTTTTAAACGCTCAACAACAGTATCTTCTAAATAATTTAGATCGAAATTTAACCACGCTGCAATACCTTCACCTGTCTCATGCGCATAATGGCCTAGCTGCTGTAAATCTCGAATCAAGTAAGCCTTGAGTAAATCCAGCTCATCTCGTGTCATGTCCTCTGCCGCTTGCTCTAACTCAACGGCTTCATCAATCTTAGATTTTAAAAAATCCCTCGACTTCTGCTCTGCTGTATCTAGCGTCGTTTCCAAACGAGCCAGCACGCGATTATACAAATGAACCTGCTTTGACGGCGATGTTTTCGGGTTTTCATCTTGCTTATTCATGTTTCCTCCAATGTCTGACGAATTAGCATTCCATACTGCTGTAGTCAGCTCTGCTTATATTGTATCCTATGTAGCATATTCCTAACTTACCAGTAGACCATTAACCGGCATCAATGTTGTCGCTTATTTGTCAGAGATTTCAAACGATTATAATGATGAACGAACAATACCAGCCCCAAGAGATAGAAACCCAGGCTCAGCAACACTGGGAAGCAAACGATAGCTTCAAATGTGTAGAAGATACCAGTAAAGAAAAGTTTTACTGCCTCTCTATGTTCCCTTACCCAAGCGGCCGTCTGCATATGGGCCATGTTCGTAATTACACCATTGGCGATGTAATCTCTCGTTACCAGCGCACCCAAGGGAAAAATGTATTACAGCCAATGGGTTGGGATGCATTTGGTCTGCCTGCAGAAAACGCGGCGATGAAAAACAACGTACCTCCTGCAAAATGGACGTACGAGAATATCGATTACATGCGTAACCAGCTTCAACAAATGGGTTTTGGTTATGACTGGAACCGTGAACTCGCGACTTGCCATCCAGAATATTACCGCTGGGAACAATGGTTCTTCACCCGTTTGATGAAGAAAGGCTTAGTTTACAAGAAAGAGTCCGAAGTAAACTGGGATCCAGTAGACCAAACCGTTTTAGCTAACGAACAAGTTATCGATGGTCGTGGCTGGCGCTCTGGCGCTTTAGTTGAACGCAAGAAGATTCCTCAGTGGTTTCTTAAAATCACGGATTATGCCGATCAACTGTTAGACGATCTAGACAAGTTAGACGAATGGCCAGAGCAAGTACGCACACAGCAGCGTAACTGGATTGGTCGTTCTCAAGGTGTAGAGCTAAAGTTCCATGTAGAAGATGGATCAGATCTCGAAGTATTCACCACACGCCCCGACACGCTAATGGGTGTTACTTACGTCGCTGTTGCAGCCCAGCACCCGCTTGCATTAAAAGCCGCTGAATCTAACTCTGAATTAGCGCAGTTCATTGACGAGTGCAAAAACGTCAAAGTAGCCGAAGCCGATATGGCGACCATGGAAAAGCGTGGCATGGCATTGGGTATTCAAGTGAAACACCCTCTAACGGGTGACATGATCCCCGTATGGACCGCTAACTTTGTACTGATGGATTACGGCTCTGGTGCGGTAATGTCAGTACCCGCACATGATCAACGCGATTTTGAGTTTGCCAAAAAGTACGGCCTAAATATTAAGCAGGTCGTACAGCCAACGGATAAAAACATCCTAGTTGATTTAGACAAAGAAGCCTTTACCGATAAAGGCACCTTGATTAATTCCGGTGATTTTAACGACCTTGAGTTTGATGTTGCTTTCAAAGCTATCTCTAGCGAGCTTGAACGCCAGAAGAAAGGCAAAGTGACTATCAACTACCGCTTACGCGACTGGGGTGTTTCACGTCAGCGTTACTGGGGCACACCGATCCCTGTGGTCAACTGCGCTGGCTGTGGTGCTGTTCCGGTTCCTGAAGATCAATTACCGGTTCGTTTACCCGAAAATGTTGAGTTTGATGGCACAGGCTCCCCCATTAAAAAAATGGACAGCTTCATCAATACCACTTGCCCAACCTGCGGTGGCGCGGCTGAACGCGAAACAGATACCTTTGATACCTTTATGGAATCTAGCTGGTATTACGCACGTTATGCGAGCCGTCACACTGACAACGCCATGCTTGATCCAGAAAAAGCCAACTATTGGCTTCCTGTGGACCAATATATCGGCGGTATCGAGCACGCGATTCTCCACCTACTTTACTCCCGCTTCTTCCATAAATTGATGCGCGATGAAGGTTTGGTAGATTCTGACGAGCCGTTCAAAGGCTTGTTATGCCAAGGCATGGTGTTAGCCAACACCTACTACCGCGAAGACGAAAAAGGCGGAAAAGACTGGATTGCACCCACCGACGTTATCACCGAAACGGATGACAAAGGCCGTATCATCAATGCGGTGCATAAAGATGACGGCTTACCTGTTGAGCAGGCGGGCGTGACTAAAATGTCTAAGTCCAAGAATAACGGCATCGACCCACAAGTCATGATCGATAAATACGGCGCTGATACCGTACGCTTATTCATGATGTTCGCCGCGCCACCCGAACAATCACTAGAATGGTCTGATTCCGGTGTTGAAGGAGCTCATCGATTCCTTCGCCGTTTATGGAAGCTGGTACATGATCACGTCAACTCAGATGTGGCTGTTATTTCTTTGGATACAGAGAAACTGACAGATCCGCAGAAAGAACTGCGCCGCAAAGTGCACGAGACTATCAGTAAAGTCACAGACGATATCGAACGTCGCCAAACATTTAACACAGCCATTGCTGCCGTAATGGAACTGCTTAATAGCCTTTCTAAGTTTGCAGACATCAGCGAGCAAGGCAGTGCCGTTATGCGTGAGGCGCTAGAATCGACGATTCAATTACTCTCGCCTATCGTGCCGCATATCACCCATCAACTATGGAAAGAACTAGGCCACAACGAGGACTTACTGGTCGCTCCTTGGCCGGTATGTGATGAATCAGCACTGGTTCGTTCAACCATCGAAATGGTTGTACAGGTAAACGGCAAAGTGCGTTCTAAAATCCAAGTAGCGGCCGATGCTGATCAGGATATCATTCTGCATACCGCTCTTGCTGATGAGAATGTACAAAAATTCATGGCAGATAAAACACTGCGCAAGAAAATTGTTGTGCCAGGTAAGCTGGTCAACATTGTTGTAGGCTAATAACCTGCTAAACGGAGCATTGCTGTGATACATATAAAGCGCACGACACGTTTCCTGGTGGTGGCAGCTATGATGCTAGGCTTAACCGCTTGCGGTTTTAAGCTAAGTGGTCACCAACCTTTGCCTGAATCCGCTAGTCAGGTCTCTTTAATCCTGACCAGCGACACACCAGCGAACCTGGAACGCGCTTTAAAAACAAGCCTGCGACAACGAGGTGTCTTGATTGTCGCAGATGCTCCCTTTCAACTCGCTATTCGCGAAGTGCAGCAAAACCGTCGTTCTATCACTATTGATAGCAATGCGAATGTTGATGAATATGAAATGCTGATGCAGGTCACATTTGAAGTTTTGAACCGCGAACAAAAATCGATTTCAGGTAAGCTAAACGCTTTTACCGAAAAAATTCTCGATTACGATGCAGACAAAGAAACGGCCAGCGCTACACTTCAGCGCACGATAAAACGTGAAATGTGGCAAACATTGGCAGACCGCATTGTTCGCCAATACATTGCTCGCGCTCAATAAGCTTATTTAAATGAAGCTATCACCAGAGCAGTTACACGGCCAGCTACAAAAAGCCCCCTTACCCGTCTATTTAGTGGCGGGAGATGAGCCGCTTATCGTAGAAGAAAGCTGCGACCAAATCCGTGCTCAACTGCGCTCCCATGGGTTTAGTGAGCGCGAAGTTCTCCATGTGGAAGGGCAATTCAAATGGGAATATCTACTTGAATGCGCCAATGCACTTTCGCTATTCGCTGAGCAAAGGCTCATTGAAATCCGCTTGGGCAGCCACAAAGTAAACAAAGCCGCGAGCGAAATTATTCAAGAATATATTCGCCATGCGCCGCCTGAAAATGTCTTATTAATTATCGCTGACAAGCTAGACGGTGGTACTAAAAAGTCTGCGTGGGTAAAACAAATTGAAAAAGTCGGGGCCTATATTGAGATATGGCCTGTCGAGATCCAGCAGCTTCCTGGCTGGATTCGTCATCGAGCCAAATCACTCAACATGCAACTGGATGACGCCGCGTTACACCTACTAAGTGACCGCGTAGAAGGCAATCTACTCGCCGCTAAGCAAGAGCTAGATAAGCTGCATTTGCTATACCCCACGGGTACTATCTCAGCTGAGCAGATCATAGACGCCGTTTCTGATAACTCCCGCTATGATGTATTCGGTTTAATGGACGCCATTGCCGCCGGGCAAGGCGAGCGCTGTATTAAAATACTCAACGTTCTACGACAAGAAGGCACAGAGCCTCCTATCGTACTCTGGGCTCTCACGAAAGAAACCCGCACCTTATATGGCATAAAACTGGGCATCGAACGTGGCTTAGCATATGAGACCATCTGTCAAAAAGAACGCATCTGGGGTAAACGTAAAAGCACACTACGTCGCTGTGCAGACCGCCTCACGACTCATAACCTCGAACAAGTGCTACGTCAAAGCCAGCAACTCGATAAAGCAATCAAAGGGATAGGCGCAGGCAATGTATGGTTGATGCTCTCGGATATCAGTTTAACCCTGTGTGGGAAATCACTGAGACTGCCTGTTTAGTTACGAGGCCGGCTTAACCTTGCGCATAGCATCCCTACTCAACACACCATTTCGATTATGGAATCTTTTTAGACGTTGTCCATAACCTGAATGAACATCCATTAGGCACTCTCAGCATTAATCAAAAACTGGACTACACTGAAAGTAAAAGGTGGTCTTATGAAAACCCCTATAGCACTCACTCTTACAGGACAACCCGCTTTTCTTTTACCATTTCGTAAACATTTACGCTCATTGATAGGCTTATCACGTGTGGGCACTTTATTCCTTATTTGTATATCGCTGATGTTCACAGCCGGGTGCCAAGATAAACTACAGCCACTCAAAACAGCTGATCAACTGTACGATTATTACTGCAAACAATGTCATCAACAAAAAGGCGCGGGTGCTTATCTAGAGAACCTCTCCGCTGAGCAACGCACAATGCAGACCTACCAAGTGATCCTTATGATTCGATACAACGAACCGGGATCACACCCTATGGCGAGCTTTGATCAAATAAACGTCGAACAAGCCAATTTACTTGCCGAGTATGTGGTGAAGCTTAACCGCTAACTGCCTATTTAAGGGGAGTTAGCGTGCGTAAACCAGACACAAAAAAGCCGATACTTCATAAGCATCGGCTTTACTAGGGTAATGCCACATCTCATCTAATGCAGCAGCTGCTTATAAACAGCGGTGTTAACCGACCTTTTCACCTTTCGCCTGTAGATCTGCATGGTATGAAGAACGTACCAAAGGACCACTAGCAACGTGCGAGAAGCCAAGTTCTTTTGCTATACGACCAAACTCATCAAACTCAGCCGGTGTAACAAAACGATCAACTGGCAAATGATTACGGCTTGGCTGCAAATACTGACCAATCGTGATCATATCCACTTTATGTTTACGAAGGTCTTTCATCACTTCGATGATCTCTTCGTTGGTTTCGCCTACACCGACCATCAAGCCTGATTTAGTTCGTATATCTGGCTGGCGATCTTTAAAACCGTTCAACAAATCTAATGACCACTGATAGTCCGCACCTGGTCGTACTTTTTTGTACAAGCGTGGTACGGTTTCAAGATTGTGGTTGAACACATCGGGTGGCGTTGCGGCAAGTATCTCTAGTGCCACCTCCATGCGACCACGAAAATCAGGCACTAATGTTTCAATTTGAATCGTTGGCGCACGCTCACGAGTTTCGCTAATACAATTAGCAATATGCTGTGCACCACCATCACGTAAATCATCACGGTCAACTGATGTGATAACGACGTAGCGTAAGGCCATATCAGCAATTGCGATGGCTAGCTCACGCGGTTCATTTTCTGCCAATGCATTCGGGCGACCGTGTGCAACATCACAAAATGGGCAACGGCGTGTACATATATCGCCCATAACCATAAAGGTCGCCGTACCGTTTGTGAAACACTCACCGATATTGGGGCAGCTGGCTTCTTCGCAGACCGATGACAACTTATGTTGACGCAGCTTATCTTTAATACGCTTCACTTCGGTATTCGAACCCATGCGAACTCGTAACCAAGCAGGCTTTCGCGGCATGTCTTCTTTTTCGGTCGGGATAATCTTCACTGGAATGCGTGCAACTTTCTCGGCACCACGAAGTTTTACACCCTGTTCGACCCTACCCGGTTTAACGGTTTTAACTGAGCTGTCAGCCATAAGTTCTATCAGTCCAAGCCTGTTTGATGAGAGACGCAAGTATACCCTATTTTATTAGTCAGGTAATCGATCAGGAAGCGTATCGCCTCTTGTGGCTCTGCGCTTGGCACTAGATCCACAAGCTGCGTCATTGGCATGCCCGCATAGCCACAAGGGTTAATTCGTAGAAACGGTGACAAGTCCATATCAAGATTAAACGCCAAACCGTGAAAGGTACAACCACGGCGCACACGTAAACCCAACGAGGCAATTTTAGCGCTATCGACATAGACACCCGGCGCGTCCGGCTTTGCGTAGGCATCAACACCAAAGTGAGCCAAGGTAGCAACCACCCCTTCTTCCATCATGGTCACTACATCACGCACACCTAGACCATTACGACGTAAATCTAGCATGAGATAAACAATCAACTGCCCTGGGCCATGATAAGTAACTTGGCCACCGCGATCCGCTTGGATAACCGGTATATCACCTGTCTGCAACAGATGCTCAAGCTTACCGGCTTGACCTTGCGTGAACACAGGCTGATGGTCTAAACACCAGATTTCATCGGTAGTATCAGGATCGCGGTTTTCATTGAACGCTTTCATACGCGCAAAAATAGGCTCATAGGGTTGTAGGCCTATTGAGCGAACGATAATCAAGCGCTCTTGCGCTACCGAAGTCGATGAGCTTTGAGACATAAATTAGAGCACCAAGTGGACTTGGTCTGACGCGATCAATTGCTCATGTAAGTCTTTTAACTGTTTTTCACCCGTGGCGGTTATAAACATGCGCAATGAACAATACGTTCCCTTGCTGCTGTCTTGCACTGTAATACAGGTTTCATCAAAGTCTGGGGCATGTAGCTGAACAATTTCAGCAACAAATGATTGGAATTGTTCAGACTTTTTACCAATCACCTTGATTGGATAGTCAGGGCACGGAAACTCAATCTTAGGGGGTTCCATCGCTTGTGGAGGGGTCTTCTGGCTCATGGTTGGCTCCTGTCATCAGGTTATGCTGATAACGCGTAAATATATCGAAAAAGCGCTTCCACAGCGGGCCTTTATCACCATTACCAATTGGGTATTCATCCACCTGTAATACAGGGACGATGGCGCGAGTTGAACTCGAAATCCAGACCTCATCTGCGTTGACTAAACGCTCGTAATCTATGGGGCACTCTTGACGTGGAATACCTTGCGAGTCAGCGATTTCGAGAATCAGCGCTCGCGTAGTACCACTCAAAATCCCCGTATCCAGCGGCGGCGTATAAAGGACACCGCGCTCGACAATAAAAAAGTTACAGCTAGCGCCTTCCGTAAGGTGCCCATCTCGCTGTAAAAGCGCTTCTTGCGCGTTGTGCTCTTTGGCTTGCTGCAACACCAGTATATTAGGCAACAGACAGTTTGATTTAATATCACACCGGCGCCAACGTAAGTCAGCGGTTACTATCACTTTAATACCTTCTACTGTTGCACTTCCGTCCGTGTAGATATCCCTAATCGGCTGACAGCAAGCAAATACTGTGGGCCTAAGCCCGTCAGTAATGGCATGACTACGCTTATCGGCGGCGCCCCGAGTAATCTGAATATACACTGACATATTACCGCCGCCATTGCGTGCCACCAAATCAACTAATACACCACGGATATCCAAATCTATCGAGATTCGAAGCGCTCGCAAACTATAATCCAAACGCTGAAGATGCTCATCTAAACGGAATCCAACGCCTTGGTAGAAAGGAATAACTTCGTAGACGCTATCGCCAAATAAAAAACCACGATCAAAGACTGAAATTTTAGCTTGATCAGACGGCAAAAAATGGCCATTTAAATATACGGTATCAGATTTCATAAACGCAAATGCCCACACCTCTCGATGCGGGCATTTCTGCTCATTTCAAGAGGTGACGATGTATTAACTAATCAGGCCCATAAAGAACAGCATAATGGCATGCCAAATTCTTTTAACAAGCCCACCTTCTTCAACGCTTTCCATTGCAACTAGAGGCACAGTGACGACCTCTTCATCGTTGAGTGTCACCCGAACAACACCGTATTCTTGCCCTAGAATAACAGGCGCTTTAATTACATTATCCACATCCATCGTCGCTTTAAGCTGATCAGCTTGACCACGAGGAATGGTTACAGCTAAGGCTTCTGTTAACCCAAGATGCACATCATCTCTAGTGCCGCCCCAGACTTTTGCCGTGTTGAGTAATTCATCACCGCTGTAAAGTTTGTGTGTACGGTAGTACCGAAAAGCATAAGCCAGTAATTTTTGAGTCTCTTGAGCACGCGCTTCTTCGCTATTAGTACCCATCACAACTGAAATTAGACGCATACCGTCACGGTTCGCCGAAGCAACCAGGCAATAACCTGCTTCATCCGTATGGCCTGTTTTCACACCATCAACGGTATGATCACGCCATAACAACTTGTTACGGTTTGGCTGACGTATTTGGTTGTAGGTAAAGTACTTTTCCGAGTAAATGCCGTAGTGATCAGGGAAGCTTTGGATAATCGCTTTAGCTAAGGTTGCCAGATCAAATGCAGATGAATAGTGGCCATCGGCAGGTAAACCGGTGGCATTCGCAAAGTGGGTATTGTCCATACCCAACAAACCAGCATGCTGGTTCATCAAGTCGGCAAATGCGGATTCGCTACCCGCAATATGCTCTGCAACAGCAACCGACGCATCATTACCCGACTGGATAATGATGCCACGCAAAAGATCTCCCAGCTTTACCTGGGTACCTTCTTTAATAAACATGCGAGAACCCGGCGTACGCCATGCTTTCTCACTAACAAGAACAAGATCATCTTCGCTGATATTACCTTTGTTTAGTTCATACTCAACGATGTAGCTTGTCATCATCTTCGTTAAGCTGGCCGGAGGAAAGCGCTCATCCGCATTTTTGTCGACAATGACTTTTCCTGTATCAGCATCAATCACTAAATACGAAGTCGCCGCTACCTGAGGTGCCGCGGGAATAAGCTCATCAGCCGCAGAAACCTGCGTGATGGTCGATAAAAGTAAAAAAATAGACAAAAAGGCTGTTTTCAGTCTTTGCACAATGTTTTCCCGGCACGTTTACACATTAAAAAATTGATATAGATAGACGCTACAAATCACAATTAGTTCTGCAGCCCGTGTACTCTAACTGAGCGAATCATGGAAAGTCCACCGGATGCGCTCCCGGATAACCACTCTGACTTAATTGGTAGATCATCCGTTCCATGGCGTCCTTTGATACAAAGGGCCCTAGAAGTACTCGATATAAAGTTCGGCCTGAACGCTCTACGTCAGTCACTTTGGAGGGGCGACCATACAGGTCCGAGAGTTGGCGAGCAATACGATTAGCTGATCCTGCCTGACTATAAGCCCCCACTTGCACAAAGCTCCCCGACGAGAGCGCTACGGGTACAGCACGTGCCGTTGAAACATCAGAGGACGGAGGAGCGGCGATCGCGCGACTGGCTGATTGCCACGCCCGCGGATTAATCGCTTCAACTTCAACTCGAGCGGTGCCTCTAGCTAGCATGCCAAGCTTAGAAGCGGCGGCATAGGACAAATCAATAATGCGGCCAGAATGAAACGGGCCTCGATCATTGACTCGAACAATAACCTGCTTACCATTATCCAAGTTTGTAACTCTAACATACGTAGGGATAGGCAGTGACTTATGAGCTGCACTCATTTTGTACATATCATACGTTTCACCGTTGGATGTTAAATGCCCATGAAACTTATTACCGTACCAGGACGCTCCACCGCGTTCTCGATAACCACTGGAATCATCAAGAATACTATAAGACCTACCTAATACCGTGTATGGACTGCGATTACCACCTCGGCTTTTTGGCTCATCAATAGGTACCGCATCTTTAACATGCGATACATCAACAGGTGCTGATGGACCGTGATCGTTCTTAATACTGTAACGGCTTCCGCTGCTACCAGAACCCCCTTTTTTGCTCGCACACCCGGTTATAATAAGGGCCAATACAACCAGAGGTAATGCCATCCACTTCATCATTATGACCCTTTTAATTCATCAGTGCGGGCTAGTGCTATTGCTTCCGCCAATCGATACACAGCATTCGCATATAAGCGACTTCGGTTATAACGCGTAATTACATAATAGTTATTAAAGCCCAATAAGTACTGCACCGCCTCTTGATCTTTCATCTTTAACAACACAGCAGGTTTACTGGTATCAGCAATTGCTCCCGTGTCAAAGCTAACGCCTAATGCTTGCCATTCGGCTACAGATCTTGATGGTACTTCACCGGTATTGATTAACGTTTCATCAGAAATATCTGTGCTCACGGTCACAGGTACCAGCACCGGCTCCCCTGTTTGCCAGCCGAAAGCCTTAAAATAATTAGCAACGCTACCGATTGCATCATCAGGGCTGCCCCAAATATCACGATCACCATCACCATCGAAGTCGACAGCATAGTTAAGGTAACTGGACGGCATAAATTGTCCATAGCCCATCGCTCCCGCGTATGAACTCTTCATCCGCGTTAATGGGCGCGTTTCTTGTTGCGAAATGGTTAACAGGTTTTTTAATTGCCCCTGAAAAAACTCAGCTCGGCGTGGATAATCAAACCCTAATGTTGCCAACGCATCCATTGCTCGATAGCTACCCATATTACGCCCAAAATAGGTTTCTATACCGATAATAGAGACGATAATTTCTTCAGGCACACCATATTGAGCGGCGGCGCGAGTAATCGACGCTTCATGCTCAAACCAAAAGATAACACCGCGATTAATTCGCTTGGGCTCTAAAAACAACTGGCGGTAGCCACCCCAATCTAAGCGCTTTTCAGCCGGGCGATCCATTGCATTCAAAATAGATTGCTGTTTTTTGACACTGCTTAATAACGCATCAACATCGGCCGCAGCAAAGCCTTCGGCTTTCATTTTATTAGCCCATTTAACGGCCTCAGGATGCTCACTATAGCCTACAGCTAACGCCTGCGGCGTCCAAACGACCGCTAATAAAGACGCTAATATTGTTTGCAGCCAAATTTTAAAACCGCGCATAAATCTCCCTGAGTTCTTATCGTATTTTTTAAGCCAATTATTCAACGAAGCGACATCTGCTTATGGGTAAACACGGACATAAGAATACCAAAGCCCGCCATCAATGTAACAATCGACGTCCCCCCATAACTTACCATGGGCAAAGGAACACCAACGACCGGTAGCAAGCCACTGACCATACCAACATTTACAAAAACGTAAACGAAAAATGTAAGCACGATGCTGCCAGCCACTAAACGTCCAAAAGGGTCCTTTACTTGTGTCGCCATCCATAAACCACGGCCGATAATAAGGATGTAAATAGTCATCAAAATAGCGACGCCAATAAAGCCAAGCTCCTCTGCAATGACCGCTATAATAAAATCAGTATGTGATTCTGGTAAGAAATCGAGTTGCGATTGCGTCCCATCCAACCAGCCCTTGCCTGATATGCCTCCAGAACCAATGGCGGTTTTAGATTGGATGATATTCCAGCCAGACCCTAAGGGGTCGCTTTCAGGATCGAGAAAAGTAAGCACCCTCTGACGCTGATAATCTTTCATCGTCATCCACAAACCAGGCAGTGCGGCCCCAGCAACACCCAATGCAGTAAATATATAACGCCAACGAATACCCGAAAACAGCATGACAAAAACACCGGATGCCGCTATCAAAAGTGACGTACCTAAATCTGGCTGCTTCATAATAAGCAAGGTTGGCAACCCAATATAAACCAAACTAAAACAGCAATGCTTAAAGCTTGGCGGCAGAGACCGCTTGGCCAGATAGCCCGCTATCATTAACGGCAATATTAACTTCATGATTTCGGACGGCTGGAAACGGAATCCAGGTAAGGCCAACCAACGCTGAGCACCTTTAGCGCCAACCCCAACCAAAATAACCGCTACTAGTAGCAAGACTCCTATCGCGTAGATCCACGGAGCCCATCGGGCAATCATACGCGGTGTTAACTGCGCCAAGAAAATCAGTACCAGAAACGCAGCGGCCATACGAACGGCTTGCCGAGTTACATACCCCCAATCTTGGCCTGACGCGCTATAGAGAACAAACAAGCCAAAACAGCATAGGATAAATAGGAAAAAGAGCATCCACGCATCAAGATGGGTATAACTCCACCAGCCAGGCTTACGACGTAGGTGATGGCCTGATTCAGGCATTGAACGTTCAAAATCACGACTATTCATGTCGATGCCCCACATAGCTATCAGCCGCGGCTGAGTCCATGGCACTGTAATCGACAATAGACGCTTGCTCTAACTCGTCGGGTGACGTTGGGTCGATGCCTAACAGATAAGCATCCATCACTTTACGCGCAACAGGTGCTGCATTACTGGAGCCTCCACCCCCGTTCTCGATAACAACAGCGACGGCGATTTTAGGATTATCAGCAGGCGCAAACGCAATAAACAAGGCGTGATCGTGGAAGCGCTTCTCTAGTTTTTTAGCGTCGTAACGCTCATCTTGTTTAATGCCGACCACTTGAGCTGTACCTGACTTACCCGCAATTTTGTAGGGTGCATCGATACCAATTTTACGCGCCGTACCTCGGCTACCGTGAACAACGCCTACCATATCTTCGATGATCAACTTCCAATATTCAGGGTGATTCAGTTCGATATCTTTTGGAACAGGGTTAGCGTTTTCAATATCAGGCATAACCACCGATATTGTGCCGTCAGGTAAGGTTTTACGTATACCTTTCAGTAGTTTAGGCTGCACCCACTTACCACGGTTAGCCAATACGGTGGCAGCAGTAGCAAGCTGCAACGGCGTCGCAACCAGAAAGCCCTGCCCAATACTTAAGTTCAAAGAATCACCCGGATACCAAGGTAGCTTACGAGCAGTTCGCTTCCATTCACGTGACGGTAAAAACGAAGAGAGCGCTTCAGGTAAATCCAAACTGGTAACCTGGCCAAAGCCGAAACGACCTAGATAATCGGACATAGGGTCAACGCCCATGCGATACGCCACATCATAAAACCAAACATCGCACGACTGGGCAAATGCTAGGGGCATATCGACCTTGCCATGCCCTCCACGCTTCCAGTCACGATATTTACGCCCACCTTTCGTTAAGGTGTAATAGCCAGGATCCCATACCGTATGGCTTGGTTGCACAGCACCCGAATCAATAGCTGCGAGGCCAGTAACGGGCTTTACCGTCGAACCTGGAGGATAACGACCACGGATAGCACGATTAAATAACGGAAGGGCTTCGGAATCACGAAGCGCACTGTAATCTTCGTTTGAAATACCCGTGACAAACAAATTAGGATCATAAGACGGCGTAGATACTAACGCTAAAATACCACCCGTTTTGGGATCAATAGCCACTATCGAGGCCTTCTCGCCCACAACTAACTTTTCTGTTATCTGCTGTAATCGAAGATCCAAACTTAGCACCAAGTCTTTGCCCGGTTCAGGGTCAACACGTTCAAGAATACGCATTACCCGACCACGAGCATTCGTCTCGACTTTTTGCATACCGACTTTGCCATGCAATATAGGTTCGTAGAAGTTCTCAATACCCAACTTACCAATGTAGTGCGTACCCGCATAATTCTGAGCGTTAACTGATTGTAGCTCTTGTTCATTAATCCGCCCTACATAGCCCATAGCATGGACTAACGATGCGCCATACGGGTAATAACGAATCAAATCCGCTTCGACTTGCACCCCCGGCAAACGGTGATAGTTAACAGCGAGCTTCGCAATCTCTTCTTCAGTCAAACGAAATCGAACGGGGATGGTCTCGTAGGGACGACGACGCTGGTTAAGGCGCTTTTTAAAACGTTCAATCTCACGATCATTGATATCGATAATAGTGCGCAGTTCGTCAAGCGTTTCATCTAAATGGCGACCGACTTCTTCTTTGAGAATAGTAACGCTGTAACTAGGTCTATTATCAGCTAGCAGCACGCCACGAGCGTCATAAATTAATCCACGTGTCGGCGCAACAGGCTGTAATTGTACCCGATTATTTTCGGACATAGCGGCATAACGATCGTATTCCACTACTTGTAGAAAGTATAAACGCACCAATAAAACACCTATCAGTACCAACACTAGAAGAAAGGCAATAAAGGCACGAAAGGTAAAGGTGCGATTTTCTGACGAGTGATCTTTTATAGGGTCAAAACGAGACATAAGCTAATTAATCGATAACCCAAGATTCAAAGAAGTAAGGCGGATGATCATTTGTGATACGGGTGCCCTTTAGTGATAGTCCACGCTCGGTAGACTTGCTCGGCCAGCAATATACGAACAAGCGGATGTGGCATGGTTAACCCTGAAAGCGACCATTTCTGATCGGCAAGCTGGACGCAACGACGGTCTAAACCATCGGGCCCACCAACCAACAACGACACATTACATCCGTCCATTTGCCAACTTTCCATTTGCTCAGCCAATTGTTCGGTCGACCAGTTTTTACCGCTAACTTCAAGGGCAATGACGCGATCCCCTTTAGGTATAGAGGCCAGCATCGCATCGCCTTCCTGACGAATAGCACGGGCAGGGTCACTGCTTTTTCCTCGATGTCCTAGCGGAAGTTCGACTAGCTCAAACGCCATCTCACTGGGCAGGCGCTTAACGTATTCGTTAAACCCCTGTGTTACCCATTCTGGCATTTTGCCACCCACCGCTAGCAAACGTACTTTCATCGAGTTACACGCCTACTTCTTCGTTTTGTTCAAGCGACTCATCAACCGGATCAAAGCGCCACAAGCGTTCTAAATCATAAAAACTACGGGCATCCGGCATCATCACGTGAATGACTACATCACCTAAGTCTACCAGCACCCAATCGCCTACGCCTTGGCCTTCAGTACCGATAGGCTGTAGCTTGTTTTCTTTCATTTTTTCAATCACGTCTTGGGCTATCGACATGACATGTCGCTTTGATGTACCACACGCGATCATCTTATAGTCCGTCACGCTAGACTTACCACGGACATCAATTACATCAATGTCACGCGCTTTCATATCGTCCATCGTCGTACGTACAAGTTCGATCAGTTGCTCAGTTTGCATTAGCCAGTATTTACCTTAAGTTGTTAAACCCATTTGAAGTGGGTTGTCATTTTATTCAGCTTTATAGAGCTGTTTTTCTTCAATATAGTTAAGCACAGCATCAGGTAACAGATAACGTGGTGACTTGCCTTGATTCAGTAGCAACCTGATTTCGGTCGCTGAGACATCTAACGGGGTTAGTTCGTGAATCAAAATATGTCCATTAGGTTCACGTAATAACGCCGTTTTCGTCGCCACCTGATGTTTTTCCAGTAAATCCGCTAATACCGCATTCGGTGCTAGCGCATAACCAGGACGAGCGACGACCATTATATGGCACAAGCTCATCAAGTCTTCATAACGATGCCATGAATCCAAGCCTAGAAATGCATCCATACCAAGCACCATACAGACAGGCTGACGAGTACCGAGTTCCTTACGTAAGTCAGCCAATGTATAAACGGTATACGAGTCTTTATCGGATTCAATTTCACGCGCGTCGCAATGCAGCGCGGGTTCGTTCTGCACAGCCAGTTCGACCATGGCCAATCGATCCTTCGCTCGACAGCCCGGCACCTCCCGATGTACAGGACGCTTCGACGGCATAAGATGCACACAATCAACGGCTAGCCATTGCTGAATTTCTAGCGCTGTTCGCAAGTGTCCGTTATGGACAGGATCAAAAGTGCCCCCCATAAAGACATAAGCGGCCATCAATGATGGCCTTGTGTGCAGTGCATCTTGCGTTTCATCACTTACTTACGTATCTGCCCGTCGCCTAACACCACGTATTTTTGCGACGTTAGGCCTTCAAGACCCACAGGGCCTCGCGCATGGATTTTATCCGTTGAGATACCAATCTCAGCGCCTAAGCCATACTCAAAACCATCCGCAAAGCGTGTCGATGCATTCACCATCACCGAACTAGAGTCCACTTCACGCAAGAAGCGGCGCGCTAGCGTATAGTTTTCAGTCACAATCGCATCCGTGTGGTGCGAACCGTATTGGTTGATATGTTCAATCGCCTCATCTAAATCCGCAACGACTTTTACGGAAAGCACGGGCGCTAGATATTCAGTCGACCAATCCTCAACAGACGCCGCAATCATCACCGGCGCCAGTTTGCGAGACTTTTCACAGCCTCGCAACTCAACCCCTGCCGCCACGTAGCGATCAGCCAAATCACGTAAGATCGTTTCAGCAATCGATTCATGAACCAATAAGGTTTCCATCGTATTGCAGGTGCCATAGCGATGGGTCTTTGCATTGAGCGCAATATTCTCCGCCTTAACCACATCCGCTTGCGCATCAATATAGACATGACAAACACCATCAAGATGCTTGATCACAGGCACACGCGCGTCTTTGCTAACACGTTCAATTAAACCTTTGCCGCCGCGTGGAACGATCACATCGACGTATTCTGGCATCGTAATCAATTTACCGACCGCTGCACGATCAGTTGTTTCAACAACCTGAACACACTCGAGCGGTAAGCCAACCGCCTCTAAGCCGTAACGAATACACTCAGCAATCGCTTGATTCGAATGGATCGCCTCAGAACCACCACGCAAAATAGTCGCATTACCCGATTTTAAACACAGGCTCGCCGCCTCAACGGTTACATTGGGGCGTGATTCATAAATAATACCGATAACACCCAAAGGCACACGCATCTTGCCAATTTGTATACCGCTCGGACGATAATTCATATCAGTAATACCACCGATAGGGTCTGGTAACGCAGCAACCTGCTTCAAACCTTCAATCATCGTATCAATGGTAGCGGGCTTTAACGCTAGGCGATCTAACATCGCCGCATCTAAGCCATTCGCCTTCGCATTCTCTAAATCTTTAATATTCGCCTCAGCAAGTGCCGCACGATTTGCATCCAGTGCCGCCGCCATGGCCAATAATGCTTTATTTTTCAAGCCAGTATCTGCACGCGCGACTACGCGAGACGCTTCTCGTGCTTTTTGACCTAACTTGTTCATATATGCTTCAACGTTCATCACTTACTCTTATATGCGTTGACATGAACAC
>Ga0115007_10000989_pt1 | contig 18552 bp, 24 predicted proteins | sample ArcOceMetagenome_2_FD_87166 | JGI IMG/M metagenome (GOLD analysis project Ga0115007, IMG submission 87166) | Marine eukaryotic phytoplankton communities from Arctic Ocean - Arctic Ocean ARC135M Metagenome | ecosystem: Environmental > Aquatic > Marine > Oceanic | place: Arctic Ocean | collected...
CGATCCCGCCGACCTCGCACGGCTCCCAGCGGTGAGCTGTGCGATGCGCGACGTGGTGGCGGCGACGGGGCTTGCGTTTGAGGAGCTTGACGAGCTTGACGCCGTAAATCTCGGATGTTTAAGCGCGTTGAAGCGCCTGCAACGGAGAGGTCACCTGTCGCGTCAAAAATACCTTTGTTGGGCAGCGGCGAGGGGCGGGCATCTCGAGGTGCTGCAGTGGGCGCGCGCGAACGGCTGCCCGTGGGACGAGATGACGTGCAAGGGGGCGGCGCTGAGCGGAAGCCTCGAGGTATTGCAGTGGTTGCGCGCGAACGGCTGCCCGTGGAACGAGTATACGTCCTCGTGGGCGGCGAGGGGAGGACACTTCGAGGTGCTGCAGTGGGCGCGCGCGAACGGCTGCCCGTGGAACAAGTGGACGTGCACGTTTGCGGCGAGGAGCGGGCATCTTGAGGTGCTGCAGTGGGCGCGCGCGAATGAATGTCCGTGGAACGAGGAAACGTGTTCGGAGGCGGTGCGGAGAGGTCATCTTGAGTTGCTGCAGTGGGCGCGCGCGAACGGCTGCCCGTGGAATGAGTATGCGTGCGCGTTAGCGGCGCAGGGCGGGCACCTCGAGGTGCTGCAGTGGTTGCGCGCGAACGGCTGCCCGTGGGGCGTTCTGACGTGCGCATACGCGGCGAGGTATGGGCAGCTCGAGGTGCTGCAGTGGGCGCGCGCGAACGGCTGCCCGTGGGACGTCTACACGTGTCGTGGGGCGGCGGAGTGCGGGCACCTCGAGGTGCTGAAGTGGTTGCGCGCGAACGGCTGCCCGTGGGACGCACAAACGCTAACGTGGGCGAGAGATAGAGGTCAACTCGTGTTAGTAAATTGGGCCATAGCGAACGGCTGCCCTGAACCTCTTTATTAAATTTCCCGATCGTCTACTTAAGTAACGACTCGCAGCGTGTTTTTGAGAGTATCGTTGACTCGGCGCGTCCACGACTTACCATCGCGGGCATCGTGCCCTTCCCTGGTATCCCTATTGGGCGCCCCACGGTTCGACAAAAAGCAGATGCAAAAATATTTCTTTTGCCTTCGAGTCCCACGAAAAGCAGAAGCGCGTCAGTACGGCAGGCGCGCGACGCTCTGCGCCCACGCCACCACACATCCGTATTACTCGAACATGCCCGCCGTCGCGACGTTCGCCGTCGTCGCGCCGCTAGCGTACACGCGCGGCACCGAACGGAAATCAAGACGCAGACTGTGTGTCGTTGGCGCGAAACCGCGCCTAGTCACGACTGGCGCGATGAATAAGGCGACGAAGTCCTTTGATGACCAGCGTGTCGGTGCATCCACACGCGATAAAAAAACACCGTCCGCCGCTCTGCTCGCATTCGCCGCGTTCGCGACCGCGATTCTCGTCGCAGCGGCTCCCGCGAGATGCGTCGAGACGTTGGCGTTGGCGACGACGCGAAACCCGTGGGACGCCCTGGTGAATCGACAAATGAGTTCTCCCGGAAATAAAAAAACCGGCCTTCGGCGTTTCGGCGCGAAGGCGGACGAAACCGCCAGCGTCGCGAGCACCGCAGTGGCGATAGGACTGTTCCTAGGGCTCGGGGCGAGCAGAGGTAAGAAATGAGTATAGCGCAACCACCGCCTTTGGTGGTTACCCCGTTCGTGTCTTGTATTAATAATAAGCCTTGTACCAAGTGAAGCAACTAGATTCGGAGCAAGTTTTTAAGCGTCTCCTGCACTTTTCTCGCCCACGAGTCTTCGCCTTCGCTTGTCGTCGTCTCTGCTTCCCTGGTATCCCGGTCGGGCGCATTGGACGCTCGTATTCGCGTCTTCTCCGCCCTTTTTTCCGCGTCCTTCCACTCCGAGGAGGTGTCTTCCGAAGCCCGGATCTGCGCCAGCGCCGGGTTTGACTCGCGAAGCGATTCGTGATTCAGCGCGTGCGGCGCCGGCGCGGCGACCCTTTTCAACAAGCGCTCGTACTTATCCGCCGCGACGTCCCACCCCAGGTCTTTGCGCATGGCCCGGAGGCGCATTTTTTGCCACTTAGGCTGGTCGTTACGGTACGTCCACACTGCGTGTTCCATCGCGACACAAAGCGCGTCGCGGTTGCACGGCGCGAAGGGGAACCCGACGTCTGGGGTGACCGTGTCTTTTAGCCCGCCTGTTTTGTGCGCCACCGGCAGAGTCCCGTACCGCAGCGCGTAGAGCTGGTTTAACCCGCAGGGTTCGAACCGCGACGGCATGGCGAGAATGTCAATCGCGGACGTGATTCGGTGCGAAACCGGTACCGAAAACCCGACCCACCCCACCGCATTTCCTGGGAAGTTCATTTCGATTTGGCGCAAACCGTTTTCCAAACCGGGGTCGCCGCTTCCCAGTAACACGACTTGTGCGCCCTGATTGTAAAAAAATAAATGTCAGTCTTGTATGGGCAATCAGTCGGCGGAATGTGGTGATTGGGAAATACTCACCAGCTCGACTAATCGCGGCACGACGTCCAACAACACGTCGACCCCCTTTTGGGAATCCAGGCGCCCGATGAACCCGATAAGCGGCACGAACGGGTCTTCCCGTAACCCAAGCTCGCGTTGTAAGGACGCTTTGTTCGCCGCTTTGCCGGCCATCACGTCGAACACGGTTTTTCCCGTCGACGCGTTCGTAAACGTCTCGCCCGGCGCTAAGTCCGCCGAGTAACACTGCGCCAAGTGTATGTCAGTTCCCGGGTTCCACTCCTGCAAATCAACCCCGTTCACGACGCCTATCAGGTTGCCGGACATCACGCCGTTCATCACCCCGAAATCCGCGTCACTTCCGAAGTTTCCCACCGAACGTAACACCCCGTCCATCCCGCACCCCAATAGTTTGGTTTGCGTTTCCTTGGCGTACGTGGGCGACACCAAAACCGCCGCGCTGGACAACGCCAAGCCGGCTTTCAGAAAGTTCATGCTCTCGCCCCGGCCCGCCCCCCACCTCCACCGAAGGCTGGGGAACCACTCCTTGCCGTGCAGCTCGGGCAGGTGAAGACTCCGGTACAGGTCCGCGGGAAAAATACCGAGGTGGAACAGGTTGTGCACGATCGTGACGCAAGTCGCTCTGTGCGTGTAAAGAAAAGTGTCAGTCTTGGAGTCTTGAGTATAGGTGTACTTCGTAATGTGTATCAGTAAACAGTCAGAGTAATCGGGCCGAACAGTGCACTTGTGATGTACATATACTTCTTTTTAATGACTAGTGTAGTCACGAACGGGGCATCAAACAGTGTGCCTGGATTTGGAAAAGCCCCAATACGTACCTGGCGATTGCTTCGCACGACCCTTCCGGCGCCCAATCCAGTCTGTTTTGTAAAGCGGAACGGGCGACGCTCTGGTACCTGGCGGTGAGAAACACGGGCGTCAAAGCGGCATGCCAGTCGTTCGCCACGAAAACAGGTGCTGAGGTGAACGTGAAGTTCTTTTTAGTAGCAGCACCGACAACACCGCCGCCGAAAAACAACTCACCCCACGGCACGCAAAGCGGCGCTTCGATCGCGCTTAGCGAAAGAAGCGCGAAGCGAAACGCGTTGTCGCTGTACGGGCCTTCAGCGTCGCCGTAGATTTTGCCCCCCCCCCCTCGCTGCAGCGAGCTGTGCTGCACGAAGAGATAGGTCACGCCGTGTTTGTGTTGGCGCCAGTACCTAATTGTGTGTGTTTCGTGTCCCAAACTTACTTGGCACGAAAAATCCGTCGGCGCGACCCCCGCAAACTCCTCGTAAAGAGGCGACACAACCACCACAGCGTTGCCTTTCGCCGCCAGGGCTTTGGGGAGCGCGCCGCACACATCACCTAGGCCGCCTGTTTTGCTGTAAGGCACGACTTCGGAGGTGACGAAAATAATGGGAACGCCGCTGAGCTTTTTCTTTTTGGGTTTGGAAACAACCTCTTCTGCGCTCATCTTTGGAACCACCTTTTCCATCTCTTCTTTCTTTTCTGAATCTTCGCAATCTTCACTGGAAGTCGAAGGACCGTGTTGAGTACCGTCTTTGTACCTCGACAGCGCTAAGCTCCGTTTCGGGGCGATTTCTTTCGTTACGTCTGTCTGCTGCATCGTGGTCTCAGCGGTGACGATTTCTTGGTTTGGCTTATCACTCTCAAACATCGCGATGAGCGCGGCGGCTTCCGCCGCGTCGTCGCTTTTTTCGTCCCCATCACTCCCAAACAAAACTTGGCTCGACTGATTCCCCTCCGCCGAAGCCTCAGCCTGGCAGGCGGCCCCACCCCCGAACAAGTGCGCGATGATGTTGTTCTCGTGGTCCGGAATAAAGCCTGTGGGGGTCCAGGAGAAGTCAGGCGCTTCGTGGGTTTCTTCCGTCGCGATGTCCTCGCAGTGGTAAGCCTCGGTGCTCATCAACGAAACCGCGGCTTCGAGTTTCCGCGACGCTTCGCTGACCGTTGAGTTTCGGCGAGGTTTGGTGTCGGGAGATTTGCCGGCGACTTTGGAGACGCGGCACCGGGGCGGTAACGCGCCGTCCCACGTCCCGTCGTCCATGCGGCACATCCCGCCCAGGGTGGTGGGAGGGGACGAGGACGCATTCACTCTGGGGGCGGTGCGTGACCCACCCTGGGAAGACCCGCGGCGAACACTCTTCGAGTCTTGTCGCAGGAAACCTTTCCGAGACCACCAAATGCACATCGCGTGATTACCGGAAACGATTGGGACGCCATCGCGCCGTTGCGTTCCCTTCGCGCTCTGCCGAGACAACGCGTGGCACGACCGAAACGCAACGGGACGGGGACACGCGCGAGACGCAACAGAGGTGAGCTCGAGCGTAGTCGCGGTACCGAGCTGGTGCGCGTCCGATGTCTGGCAGATGTTTCGGGTTTCGGGGGAAAGAAACAAAAGTTCTGGAAAAGAAGTCCGAAACCAAAAGTGCGTTTCAATTTTGACGAATACCTAGTACTCGAGTACTGTACTCTGAGTAATATTTAAGCCACCTGCAGAGCGCTTTCATCAGTATTTCATCTCTCCCGCCTCCCTCTCCTTTCCGGTCCCTTTCGGAACATACTATTCGCTCCCCAGCACCGCCCTCGTGGCTTTTGATTCGAACCGCCCTCGGGTACGAGCAGCGTGAAAACCCTAGCCCTCGTCGTCTTCGCTGTCGTCGTCCGCCAGGGTAACTACGGTGCCGGCTGCTCCGATTTTGTTGGAAGCAAAGCTGATGCGCTGCCACATGGATTTGCGACGCGGCTTAGTCCCGGCCACCGGTCCGCCGGTCGCGCTGATCGCGGACTGCTGCGCCGTACGCACCGCGCGTTCCTTTTCCTTTTCCTTCGCCGCTGCGTTTGCACAAGCTCGTATACGTTCCAGCGCATCGGGAAGGTCTTTCAATGACGACCGAATTTGCGAAGCCCGCGCTTTGAGCAGCGCGCGCACGACACCTCGCTTTTCGTCCGCCGACTTTACGAGTTTGGCGATTTCGGAAGCCGACAACTCGGGCGTCTTTTTCTGCGCGCGGCGCGGACGCGACTGTTTGCTCAACGCCACGTTTCTTTTGTCCCCCGTATCAGTGTTGCTGATATCTCCAAGCGCGTTTCCGTTTCCTGTTACCTCACTGCGTAGGATGCGAGCCGTGGCGTTGCGTTCCGCGTCCCGCGCGGCCCTCGCGGCGTCCCGGAAAACGAAAACCGCATTCCGAATCGCCCGCAAACCGCGCCAAGCCGCCACGCGCTGTTTCTTGGACCGGCGCGCTTGGTTTTCCTTTGACTTGAGTTGGATGCTTGGTGGGTCTGCTTTTGGTGTTGACGAGTTAACTCGTGATACTTGACTGGAGTTAACTCGTGACACTTCCGTTGTGCCGTACGCATCTTGCGCATCTCGCGCATCAAAAGCGCCTTCAGCGTCTCGCGCGTCAAAAGCGTCGGACTCGTTTCCGCTCAAGTCACTCAGGTCGTACAAATCGCCGCCGGCGTCCAAACCGTCGTTCGCCACGTACAGCTCCCTGGCGGTTATTTTCCGCAAAGCCCGCTTTTCCGCCCAGCTCTGCGCCCGTCGCGCCTGCGTCTCCGCCTGTTTCGCCCGAAACGCGCGCCCATCCAACAACGTCTCCGGGCTTTTCTCGCTTTGAATGACCGCGTTGACGAGCGCCGCGCGAATCCGCCGCGTGTTCTCGCTGTGGTCCGCGGAGCCGCACTCCACCAGCGAAAGAGGCGACCTTCCTTCGCCGTCGCCCACCGACGGATCCGCGCCGGATCGCAAAAGAGCCATCACCGCGTCGTGTTCCTCTTGCCAAACCGCCGCGAAAAGAGGAGTGCACGTAGCGACACCCGCGCCGGCGCTAAAAGCGTCCCGCCGCGCGTCCTTCTGATCCACGTCCCCGCCTCGCTCCACGCACCTGATTGGGCCAAAGAAAAGGGTCAGTCTTGTAAGACCGCATGTATTACGTAGCTACGGGCTCCCCAATCGGCATCCGGTAATGCGCCCTTCTCAGGACGAGTATATCGCGATGTATGGGCAACAGTCACAGGCGCGTTAGAGGTAAAACAGTGTGCCGCCGGATTTGGGAAACGCGCAATACGCACAGCTTCACGCTCGTCGCGTCGCCCGCCCGCGCCGCCGCCCACAGCGCGGTGCGCCCGTCCGCGTCGGGGTGGTTCACCTCGGCGCCTGCGGCTGTTTAGGGGTGTCGAGGGTATGGGTTAGCACGGAGTAATGTAGGTAGTATTCGGTTCGAAGACACAGGAGAGATGATACACGTACCCAACAGCAACTTCACGCAGTGGTGGTGCCCGCGCCAGCACGACGCGGTGAGCGCAGTTCTTCCGTCATCCGTGACCCGCTCTAAATCCGGCCACTCACCAGGGCCGTCCGCCAACAAAGCAGCCACCGCCGCCGCGTTGCCTCGCCAGCACGCCCCCACCAACGGCGGCGGAGTGCTGTGGCCGTGCGTTTTGCCGATTGACAACTTCTTGGTGAGCGATGGCGAGCCCATCGCGTTCGGGGTCTCTGACGAGATTGGTTCGTATGGGCATTCAGTCACACTCAAACCACCGTCGTCAACAACGCCTCCGTCAACACAGCACCCCGAGGACACCAGCGCCACCACGGTCGCGGGGTGGTTTTCAAACGCAGCCGCGTAAAGCGCGGTTTCGCCGTCGTCGTCGCACGCGTCCAGCTCGGCACCGGCCGCGATCAGAAGCAACACGGTTTCGCAGTGCCCGCCCGCCGCCGCGGCTTGCAGCGGCGACCGGCCGAATTTGTTGTTGGAGTTGACATCCGCGCCCGCGGCTATTAACTCAAGCAAAACCCCAGTAGTACCGCTCGCCGCCGCCGCCCACACCGCGGTACACCCGGTGACGAGCTCCTCGGCGTCAAGTAAAAGCTCGCTCGGGTCGCTGTGCGTGAGCAGATTAGTAACGCCCTGAGTGTGAACGAAAAAGTGTCAGTCTTGTATGGGAAATCGGTCGGCGGAATGTGATGATTGGGAAAGCCCCGCACCTGCCGCACCGCGCTTTTCCCGTTGCGGCCCTCGCCGGCGCCCGCCGCGATGAGCGGGGTGACGCCTTCGTCGTCTTTTTTGTTCACGTCGGCGCCCAGAATTAAAAGCCGGGTGACCGCGCTTGCGCAGCCGTGGTACGCCGCCGACCATAAAGGCGACTTCCCGTAAAAGTCCACCTTGTCCACGTCCGCGCCCGCTTTCGACAACAGCTCTAAAATCTCGGGGTCGCCGCCCATCGCGGCGGCGTACAAAGCGCTGCGAGTGGGACGGAAAAAGGTCAGTCCCCATGTGCGAGTGCGGGTTCGTAACAGGTACCGTAGTAACAGTTACCAGGGCCCTGTGTCTATTTACCACAGGGCCCGCCAGGAAACGTCACAGCCGTACTGCAGTCGACCAGGGGCAGTAAACAGCGCGTTTGTGACGTATTTGTAACAGTTGCCAGGGCCCTGGTAAACGTGATCCGTACTGCGTTGGACCCGCGAGGTTGTGACCGTCGCGTCGGGATTTCCGGGAATCTTTATTTGTTGTGTGCGTAGTTAGTCAGGGTTTGTGTAAAAAGAACGACTGAAAAACCAAAAAGAAAACACAAAAAAAAAAGCCCCTCTTTCGCGTACCTCTTCCCCGCGCGGTTGGTGATATCCACGGTATCCCCCGAGCTCTGCGCCAGCGCCTTGGTGACGAAGGACACGTCGCGTCTGCGCGCGGAGACGTAAAGAAGCGTCCGGCCGCGGTCGTCCGGTTCGTTCACGTCGCGCACGGATTCCCACAGCGCTGGTTTTGGGTATTTCGGGTGCGGTGTTTTTGGCCACAGAGGGGAGACGATGATGATGATGTGTGGGGAGAAAGATGACGAGACGTCGTGGGTCAGGGTTGTTGTTTGTCTCGTCCGGCTGGGGTCCGGTTCCGGGGGTACTCCAGTGCGTTGCTCTGTGACAGTACGACTCCGTGTCCTCGCGGGTAGCGTTTTTTTCGTGATGGTCGCGCGACGGGGGGGTCACTCGCGTCTCTCCGTCTCATCGTCCCGAACGAGGAAACAATGGGGAAAACCACCCAAAAACGCACGTGCCAAAAATGGAGATCACGTCTGGACAGGTACGCTTCCGGTGGGAGGCTGCCACGTGGCACGCGCGTGAAAGAAACGGGAGGGTACGTACTTAGACCGCTTAGCACAGCGTCCCAGAACGAACGCGTCGGCATGACGCGCTCGTTCACAGGTCGTTCGGGGACGTGCGCACGAAAGTGGGGCGCGCAGATTTGGAAAGCGTTTCGTCGTCCCAGAAAACAGAAAAAATTAGCTCGTTGGCGGGAGCGACGAAAGAGCACTGCCTTCTCAAGCCCAGACTCGTCAGTGTGGTGCGGTGCCCGTCTCGCCCCCGTCTCACTGGTCGCGCGGCGTGGTTCCGTCGACCGCGTGTTCCGATTCCGGCGTCATCTTCGGAACAGCGTGGCCCATGCGCGCGGATTTGGGACGTGTGCGACGGGCGTCGTGTTGTGGTGGAGCGATGGCTCAACATGTCAACAACGGGGCTCGCCTCGCGAAGGTGGTGTTCCTCGCCATGGCGTGCCTGGTCTCCACCCCCTGTGTTTACGGACAGAGCGACTACTACGGCATCAGCGAGGACTTCGGGATTCCACCGGCGGTGCGTGATGCGACGAACCCGTGTTTCGTGCATACCGCGGCCCCGGTATGCACGCCGACCGAGAGGTGACGCGCTCCATTCGCCGACTCATCTTTTTTTTTCTCTTCTCGAGAAGCTCTTCTTTCGCGATCGAACGCTGACCCCCCCCTTCCCACCACCCACCTCAGATTTCGTGGCTCTCCCCACCCAAAGGCCACATTTCCGGCGGTACCGTAGTCACCGTGTACGGCTCCGGGTTCAAGCGCTCACCCGAGGCGAAGGTACGACTACGTTCCATCATTCCAATGACGAGGGCAAATCAACATTCCTCACTCTCAGAAACGAAGACCGTGTTTCAAATCAAAATATTGACACTCTGTACACCTTTGAACCACTGACACTAACCACCTATCCCACTGACACCTATCACAAATATCCCACTGACACCTATCCCACGACACCAAACACCTATCAACCTCCCCTATCAACCACAACCCCAGTGTCGTTTCGCCTCCGAGAACGAGTTTGACGAGGTCGCTTTGGTTTACGTTTCCGATTCGGAGGCGCGATGCGTGACGCCGCAGCGGCGGACGCCTTCCGTGGCGCAGTTCACGGTGAGCAACGACGGGCGGCAGTACAGCGGCTGGCCCCTAGTGTTCACCAAAGGCAGTGGGACGTTCCTAAAGTTCCTGTTCGACAACAGCAAGCCGGGGTGTTTCGATTGCGTGAACTCGGAGTTTGTGGGCGGGTTGAACCCGCTGGGTATTGTCGAGAACTGGGCCGCGGATAACAAAACGGGGCCGTACATCGGAGGCACCGACGTCACCATCTCTGCCAAAGGGCTTGACTGGGCCAAAGCGGGCGTCGATACACCATACGACCTATCAATCCCAGGCTTCGGTTTGAAGTACAACGGCCCGGTCGGCGGTGCGTATTTCCCAACTCCAAATCATAGGCTCCACGTTTGCCCATACGAGACTGACACTTTATTTTTTACAATCAGGCCCTGGCGCGCCGCACCCGTTCAACGTCGACCCGGTTTCGACCGGCAACGGCCCGCCCGTCACCGGAACCTTCTACCCGCATTTGCACTTGCGGTGCCAGTGGCAGTGTTTTTTTGATTCCGACCAGGACCCTGTGTCCGGTACGAACTACACCGTGGACGGCCAGCTTCTCACCGGCATCGACAACGTCACGTTCTCGCCGTGGGTAAGGGCGACTTGGAAGGACTACACCGAACTCCGGTGCGAATCCCCGGCGCACCCCGTTCCGGCGCGGGTCGGGGTACAAATCGGACACACCAAGTGTATGATCCGCGTCTCCAACGACGACGGCGGTAGCTACCACAACGACTCGTTTGTCATGTTCCAGTACCAGGACAAAATCCCCACGGTGACGCACATTGGGACGCAACAGCGAAGGTACGGCCTTTCCAGTTACTCAAATCCCGCCTCCCTGTTTGCCCGTACGCAAGACTGACACTTTCTTTTTTCGGAATCAGCAAGTGGCCGGCGCGCGGGCCGTTCGGCGGGAACACGGAGGTCACGGTAACCGGCACCAACTTCTTACCGTCGAAGTACTTGAAGTGCAAGTTCGGGGGGGTCACGTCCTCTGGGGGGTCGCACGGGACGTACGTGGAGGATGACGTCAGCCATGTTGTTGGGGAGCTGGGCGGGCGAGTTCAGTACATTTCATCCACGGAGATCGTCTGCGTGACGCCCGGGTTTGGCCCCTCTGCGAGCGCGGCACAGGTTCGTATTTCCCGACAAAAATCCAAAAACGGTTTACGGACCCTCTTTGAGTGCGCTACGGCTGTAACATTTACTGGCACATGTTCAACTACATACATCACAAGTGCTCTGTTTTACCGAAGCTGGTGACCGTTTGTCCATACATCGCGATATACAGTACACCCCAAGACTCAAGACTGACACTTTGTTTTACCTATCGTAAGTACCCGAGCGGGAGCCCGGGAAGCGTCGGGTCGGGTGCGATGCTTGACGTGACCGGGTTCGTTTCAAACACCGACGTCGGGGACAGCGTTTCTTCGGTCGCGATCGTGTCCGGGGGCCGGGGGTACGCGACGCCGCCGTCCATTACGTTGCAAGGCGGCGGCGGTACTGGCGGGGTGGTTAATTGTACCATCGACCAGTACGGCGCGATTACTACCGTCACCGTGGTGAGCGGCGGCCGCGGGTACAACCGGGGAGGCGGCGCCTCCGGAACCGCGGTGCTAACCTCAGTTACGGCCCAAAAGCAAGTCTCCGTGGTCACCGTGCAGGACGGAGGCAGTGGTTTTTTGGTACCGCCGGAGGTTGTTTTTACCTGTCCAGGCGGCGGCGAGTCCTGTTTCGGTACGGGCGACGTTTCAAACGGCGCCGCGAACGCGAAAGGTACGTGTTGCATTTCCAAAATCGCACCTCCCTGTTTGACCATGCAATACTGACACTTTTCTGGCAAAACTCCCGAAAGTTTCCCCCGGCACGCACGCGCGCGCGGTCGCGGTGCTTGGCGACGACCCGAAATGCGACCGCTCCTTCGCGCGGTGCCAGGGCCAAGGTACGTGCTGCATTTCCCAAATCCCACCACTGTTTACTGCCCCTCTTTGACTGTACTATTAGAACACGTGCACTGATTAGAATCCAACTCTCTGACTGTTTGCTCATACTCAAGACTCGGGACTGACACTTTTCTTTTACAACGCAAGGCGCGGTGGTCCGCGTGGATTTGCTTTTCCCGGGGGCGTTTTACGCGACGGCGCCAGTAATAACTTTCGTTCCTAGAAAACCGTACCTCCGGGTCACCGCAAACGAGTGGAGCAACGGCAATGCCACCCGGGGTGACCCATGGCAAGTAGGGCACTACTCGAAGCAAGGCAAGGGGGTTGATGAGCTGGACCCGGAAGCGGCGCACGGGAGCTGGCCGGCCGGGGCGCTGTCGACGGTGCGTGTTGCGCGTTTCCCAAATGCAACGGCCACTGTTTGCGGAACGCAGTGACGCAAGTCTTACCACTACATTGGAGTAGGGTAGTGGAGTGCGGTTACGCAAGTCTTACCAACACAATACGTGCGGTCACAATACAATAAGTGCACCAGAGAGTCACGACTGTTTACTCACTGTGCATAAATCGTCCAGCACAAAACACCCGTACGTAACACTCGCGACTGACACATTTCTTTCCCAATCGCAGGCCGCGCCGTACGACGTGGAGTTTGCGCGGTACCCGAACGGGGGGGACTCGTTTTACGGCGTCCCGGGGATCAGGAATGGGCGGTTACCGGGGGTGGACGACAAGGAGTGCGTCAAGACCATGGCCGACTGCCCTGACCCGGCAACGAGCAAAGCGAGTGGTTGGAAATCCTGTTATCTGTGTCCTGAAATGCGGAACCCGGAGGACCGCGGTCCTTTGTTGCCTCCCCTGGGCAAAGCGTTCATGGACGGGAGCATAAAACCCGGCCACCAAGAGCTAATCAGGGTGAGTAACAACTACCACAAGTTTGGCGTGACCTCCGCTACCGACCGAGACGCGCCGCGGACGCACGTGGGGTACCGGGACGTGACGAAAGACCCGACTCTTGACGAGGACATGGGGTACTGGATCTGGAGCACCAGCGGTCTGACCGAGGCGGAGATGAACCGGTGTCGCGTGAGCAACAACCCGCCGGTGTTGGAGTTCCAGGGGTTGCAAGGACACGGCCTGGACGCCGCGTACGGGTTTGGCACGGCGAACGACGGAACGGGCGGGTTGTTGTACCTGGACGGGTCATCCACCGGAGGCGCACCGGGTACCGGTGCTACTGCACATGCCGTGCTGTCAGGGAACACTACCACGTGCGCCACGACGTTGGGGTGTTACGTAACCTCAATCGTGATCGACACACCGGGCGCCGGGTACAACAAGCCGCCTGTTGTTGTTTTTTCGGGCGGCGGGTCGGGGCACGGCGCTAAGGCGACTGCTTACCTAAGCGGAGGCACGGTTTTCAAAATCGAAATTGACGGGAACAACAAAGGGATGAGCTACACGTGTGTGCCTAACGTTACCCTGGTTGCCGTGGACCAAGCCACCGTGTATGACCAGGGCGTCGGGCACGGCACGTACCAGGTACGTATTGCGCGTTTCCCAAATCCAAACACGCCGTTTGCCGATTGCCCGCCCGTAATTACGTAATACACGTGGCCTTACAAGACTGACACTTTTCGTGTAACAATCAAAGTTCGGGCAAAGCACGTCGAACTCCCTGAGTTTAAGTGGAAGCTCGTCCAACCTGGACGTCGGGCCGGGCGCTTTCCCCGGGAACGGCGGCAACGTGAACCAAGGCCACCCGCAGTCGGATTGCATTTACTTCATGTATTCGGACATTTACGTATCACCGAGTGGCAGCGACAGCACCGGTCAGGGTACCGCGGGGCGACCGTACCGGACGATTCAGAAGTGTATCGACGCGTCGCTGAGTGGGGCTCGGGATTACTACGTGTACAAAAAAGCGAACGGCGGCGACCCTGACCCTTCAATTCCAGACGGAAGCAGCCGTTTCGGGGACGAAACGGCTGGCCAACGCCCTGACGCGACCGGCGGCGGAGATGACATGAACACGCCAACTGGGTATGACCAGGGGTACACCGGGCGTGCGGTGCGGTCGGTCGACCGGCGGGAAAAGAGGACGGGGGCTTTGTACGGCGGCAAGGCCTACGACGGCGGCGACGGCGCGAAGGTACGTGTTGGGGCTTTCCCAAATCCCAACACCGTTTACGGACCTTCTTTCACTGTCTGAGTGCACTACTGGTAACAGTTACCAGTACTGGCATCTCTTACAAATACATCACAAGTAGACTGTTTGCTCATACAAGTTACGAACAATACGAAAGACTGACACGTTCTTTTGGGTATCTCAGGGTTTCGGGTATTCCACGAACCGGGACCGGTGCGTGTTGAAGGACGGCGTTTATTGGGGCGAGGGGAACCGGGAGTTGCAGCCACACGGCCACATGCTGGAGGTGTGGGCGGAGAACGCGCAAAAAGTCACCCTGGACTGCGGCGGGAAGAGCGTGGGGAAAAACGTCTTCGCGTCGGACCGACACGCCGGCGAAGCGGCGGTCGCGACCGGGTCGGTTTCAATCAAAGGAGTCGTCATGCGCCGGTGCACGGTACGCGCGGACCCGGCGGCGAACTACCGGCCGTACTACCCCGGGCGGCCGGGGTACGGCCCTGGGGCGCGGGATCCGACCGGCACGGTGTGCTGGCCGGGAGCGACGGGGTGCCAGTTCAGCGGGTGAGACGCTTGCTGCGGTTGGATTAATTAACGCATGAATTATTGCACGGCCTTGAATGCATTGAATGGTACCTTTACTACTGGACTTGATACCTAACGATACGATACTTGTGATACCTAACGCATCACAATATTACCTCCCGTCACTTGATCGTTTTTTTGTTAAATGTCAACTACCCCCCCGTCCCGGCCCCTTGCCGCTCGCCTCGCCCGCCTTTCGCTCAAGCGCCTCGGCTTCTTGCTTGACCGTGGCCCAGACGCTTCGTGAGAATTCCGACATGGTTTTCGCCGCCTCCGTGGGCGCGTCCGTTAGGCTCGAAATCTTGCCACTCGCCTGCGCCTCCTTCAGCGCCTTGTCCGTCCTTACCGCGAACCGCTGAAAGCTCTTGCTGTTCGCAAGCGCATCAACAAGGAGCTCGTTGAACACGTAGTTCATGACGCCTTTGAAGAACGCCATGGTTTCGTGATTTCCTTAGGCACGATCCGCGAAGTACGGTCGGGCTTGAAGAACCGGCGCCTTTCCCGAACCCCGGCCGTCTGGCGGGCGACCTTCACTGAACAGCAAGCGGCGTGAGCACGCGGTCGTTGCAGTTGCGCGCGCTCCGGAGTCCGGACACCGCACCGGCGCGACTCAGAGTGATGAGAGGAAGGAGACGATGATGCCGTGTCCTGTTTTCCAGCCTCCCGCTGGCGCCTAAAATTTTCAGTTCGTCGCGCGCGCGTCAAAGACGGCGCGCAAACAATCGACCTTCCCGCACTTCCTTTCCGCGCAAGCGCGCGTCCCCGACCCCCACATTCCGGAGCGCGTCCTCACCGCTGACCATGATGAAAGGGGGTCCTTTCAAGATGCCCGCCTCGGCGGAAGCGGAGGAGGATAAGCGCCGCAAGGTACGTGGATCTGCCTGCGCGCCGTGCTTGGCAATTTCTCGGAGTGCGCGTCTCGCCGACACCTCATGGCACGCGCGTACGACACCCGCTGACCCCGTCATCCCCCCCCCCGCAGGCTGCCATAATCAAAATCAGAGGCTGGGTCGAGTCACACGTCCCCGCTGAGCACCTGAAGTCGCGGGCGTGCGTGATTGACATCCAGGAGGTACGGGCACTGGTACACAATCGGGCCACAAATTCTTTCTGGTTCCGCGGATCGACGATTCCAAAAGCTTTTTGACCCCGAGGGTACCGCGATCGTCTACCACCCATCTAACCCTCCCCCAAAAACCACTTTTCAAAACCAGGCCCAGTGCGGAGACCCTGATTGCGCGCCAATCGACACGATCGTCCGCATAATCTACGAAGGCAACTGCGGGACGGTTTTCGGGTTGCCTTGTGAGGCATGGGAAGTTGATAAAACGGATTTGTTCGAATCCATGCCCACGGAGGAGTACTTCCAGCAGGTACGTGTGTAAGGCTTTCCCAAATCCGGGGACACACTGTTTTATCTCTCAGCTGGTGACTGTTCGGACCGATGACGGTGACTGTTGTCCATAAATCGTTCAATACACGCCCAACACGGGACTGACACTTCTCGTGTAACAATCACAGTGGAAAGAGGGAACGAAAGCGCGGTGGCCGCCCGAACCCGAGAACCCGGAACCGGGAGAGCCCCCGCCCGGGGTGGAGTTGCGGTTCACCGTTGGCGACAGAGTGGAGTGCTGCGTGCAACGAGGCGAGGACGGGTGGAAACCCGGCACGGTGGTTTCCCTGTGGTGCGTGTGGATGGGCTTTCCCAAATCCAGGCACCTACGTTTTATGCCACGTATGGAGTGCGGTTACGCAAGTCTTACCAGTACAATAAGTGCACCTGAAAACAAGACGTTCAGCCCGACTTCTTCTCCCTGTTTGCGAATTGTCCAGAGTAATTACTCACTCAAGTCACGGTCCACTGACCCTTTTCTTGTAAAAACAAAAACAGGTACCGCGCCGCGTCGTGGCCCACCGGGCAGTACGCGCCGTACCAGATCAAACTGGACGACCACGAGAGTTTGATCTTCGCGCCCCAGGACAGGAATAACTGCATCCGGCCGGGGCCGCCGCTGGAGGTGGAGTGAGGGAAGTGAGGTTTTGCGGCGAGGTTTCGTGAGGTTACGTCTTGTTTAGTCAGGCTGTGCTGAGAGGGTAAATATACGCACCTACTTACGTACTACCGCACATCACAAGCACCTACTTACCTCTACCACACGTTACAAGTACCTACCACCACACATTACGAGTAGTCTGCGTCTCATCGTCGTCGGGGAATGGCCTACACACATCGTCGTCGACGCCGTGTTTCTTTTACCAGCGCGCTGTGACCGGAGGTGATGTACAAAGTAGAGAGAGAGATCGCACTTCTGTTCCGATGCGCAGTGAAAAATTCGCAGTGCGCACTTTTTGACAGGTCCGACGGTTGACCTTCTCGCTCGCATCCAGCGTGTGTCCGTCGAACCACCGTGCCCCGGTCGCCATTATCGAACACACCCTTTGAAAGACCCCCGGAAGTGCTCGGCAATCTCAGTTCCACGGGCACGCAGACACACACAGTATCGTCGGCTGCTGTCCCACGTGGTTCGCGGGTACGAGTTCCGTCGCCCCATCCTCGGATCGGCCGGAAAAGGTCGCCCCTTGAGCTTCCCTCCTGGAGAGCCATCGTTGACACTCCTCCGCGTCCCGCGCCCTCCTCGCGCCTGACCCTCCCCGGTCCGCCGGTCAGTCACGGAATGTCTCCTGACGCGTCCATGCGCGACTTTGGCGAAGTGGTGGTGCCCTCAATTGACGACTTCGGCGGTGACAGTGACACCTTCCTCACAAACGCGCGAACGTCCGCGATGGAAAAAGTTAAACGCAAGCAAGCCTTGGTTGCGAAACAGACGCTTCAGCGGCGCGAGCGAGCGGCCGCAAATCAACGAACCGACCCGAAAACGCCGCCACGGACGGGAATCGAACCGAGAGAGGCCCGAAAGGTTTCGCAGTACATCAATCACGCCTTACCACCTCACCAATCGTCCGCGAAGTTCGATGGCTTGCAGTTAGTCATCGCGAAAGTCGTCGTTCCGGGTTCGGCGGGTTTTGACGCGACTGCGACTGCGTCGAGAAACGAAAAAAACCCAAACGACGCGGTTTCGAATGCGCCAAACACCAACAACGTCTCCGCCGTGAACCTTACGCAGGTTGAGAAAACCGAAAACGGCGACAAAAGGGACAACATCGCGTCGTGCGTTGTCATCGGCCAGTTCGTGTGGTGCGGTCTCAACGACGGAAGAATCGCGGCGTATCCGCTGACTGGGCCGGGGGAGGACTCTAAGAATTTCAAACACCCCGTCACGTTCGCGCAGACGCCTTCCCAATTTGCAACGCCGCCCGGCGCCGCGCGCGTTGTGGCCGTCCCTGGTGGCGGCGACGATATTGGCTCTGTCCCACCCCACGTAGTCGTGGTGTACGACTCAGGCGCGTGGGCGCGGTTCGACGTGTTTACGGCGGGAGACGCGACGACGCGCGCGGAATCCGAACTCGACGCCGGGTGCGACGGCGACGGTTCTGCGAAGATTCAATTCCAATTGACCTCGTTCCAGAACCCGCACCCGATGTTCGCCGAAACCACGAACATGCTCCTCAGGGCCCAACCGCGAAACACCACGCACTGGTCCCACGCGCAACCTCCACGACCCCCGCGGCTCGGCGCCGCGTTACTTGATTTGTCACCGACCGGCGCCTATCTGTACGTCGCGTCGCCTGTTCCACGAAGTAACGATTTGTATAAATGCTTCCTACCACTGAACATGGCGGGGCGCGAGGGGACAGCGGTCGGGACGGGTCGCGCGAGTGCGTCGAGTAAGCGCCCGTCAACGAAGATGGATACGGAAAAGAAAAGCACCCTTGATGACATATCAGACGACGACGACGATGACGATGATTTTTTACAATCCTCGGACGACGCGTTTCCAGAGTTACCAGGTGACACCGCGCCTGCTGCGACAGACGCGAACGCGGGTACGTATTTCCCACCCACCACATTCCGCCTCCCTGATTGCCCATACGGGACTGACATTTATTTATTTTCAATCAGGTCCATTTCACCCGCCCTTCGGCCGGTGCGAGCGCCTCGAGAAGCACGGCGATAAAGTCACGTGCCTCGTGTTTTACGGGGACGGGTTGATTTCCGGGTCGAACGACAAACAGCTCGTGCTGTGGAGGCCGAGTGGGTGTTTCCAGGATACTTTCCAGGATA
>Ga0115007_10000991_pt1 | contig 18546 bp, 13 predicted proteins | sample ArcOceMetagenome_2_FD_87166 | JGI IMG/M metagenome (GOLD analysis project Ga0115007, IMG submission 87166) | Marine eukaryotic phytoplankton communities from Arctic Ocean - Arctic Ocean ARC135M Metagenome | ecosystem: Environmental > Aquatic > Marine > Oceanic | place: Arctic Ocean | collected...
ACATTTACAGCACTCGAAGATGAAAATTATATTTTTGATGTAAGCGATGAGTCAAATAAAGGGTTTATTATTAAATTTTTTAAGGATATCGATGGGAAAGTTGAATATTTAGATTACCAGGGGTTTTCTTATGCAAAATATTCAAGAAATTATGAACCTGGTGAAAGTGGGTCATTTATACAAATAACAACCCCTGAAAAAAAAACAGTCGCGGATGGTAAATTTTATTATTTTTTAATAAAAAAAAATTATATTAATAATCAACCAACTGGAAAAGGAACAATTAATATTTTAGGTCGAAAAACATTATATCATGGTGAAATCACAGTTGAAAAAATAGATAAAGGTCCTGATAGTGGAATTTTAACATATAGTAACGAACTAGGGAAATTTTATGATCCATTGAGTATAAAACCAAGAATTACAGTCGATTTAAGTTTTAATAATGCAACAAATTTTAATTATTTTAATAATTACGAATATCAAAATAAAGATATTTCAGGACAGGTTGATATTTCATCTTCAAACGTTAAATCTTTTACTGGTGATAATATTGTTTGTTTTTCTAAAACACTAGACCAGTATAATTATAATTTTATTTTTACAAATACTAATTTAATTCATGGTAAAATAAAAATTGGATTTTCAACAATTTATAATAGTGATTTATTTACAAAAAAAAACAATGGTAGTAATTATAATGAGAATTCTACTGTAAATAATCAATCTGTAAATAGTTTAGATGAGTTTGAACGATTTTTAAAAAAAATTCCGTTTGATTTGTCAAATGTTGAACTTAACGGTATTACAAATAATAAAAATGATACTAATTATATTGTTTATAATTCTAAAAATTTTGATGCAAATATGAATAAAACTGAATTCTTAATGAAATATGATCCTGAAAATAGTCATAAAGTTTATCATGAAGATGTAAGTTTTAATCGTTTCTCAACTGGCGATTTGAGTGATTGTAGTCAAAATATATTTCTGGCAGCTGACATATCTAATTCGATTACATACATGGCTTTGTTAATAATAGAAGAAGATTTGTTTGGTATTTCAAGATTTGAAAAAATAACAAATTCAGATGCAAGTAATAATTCTTTATCAACGAGTGCAGATGTTTTATCAGAGTATAAAATATCATCTTCAGGTTCGACGGTGCCAACAGATATATCGTTGAATTTTGCTTTTGTCCGAAAGAAATTTAATTTTAAAGCTGATATTAGTGGTATAGGTAGAAATGATGATATTTTTTTATTTGAACCTTTAGATTATTCAAATAATATTTTAAATCATGATTTAAACTATAATGAATATGTGGTGGGTATGTTTGATACGTCGTCAAATAATTTTGACAAGATAAGTATGTGTAAAATTAAATTAAAACAAACAAAACCCTTTTTCATCAATACATTTAATAGTGGCATAGTTGTAGATAATTATGCGATAACCAGTAAGTGGGTAAGTGGTAATTTCGGGTTATTTGAAACAAAACCAAGGGATTTAGTTTCAAAATATAAAGACATGTCAATTAACGCATCTAATATTAGTTCAAATATTAGTTTAAATAATTTTAAATTACCTTTATTTGATAGTAATACATATAATGAATTTACCGTTGAAATAGAATATTTTAAATGTTGGGATAATAACCCAGATGCAAAAATAACATATAGAATTAATAGGAAGGACACCGGTGGAAATCTTACAGAATATGATACACTTAAGAATGTCGTTATACCGCAATCAGATAATAGATTTAATCCTCATGGTGAAATAGTCATGAATATAGATGTTGATGGATTTATAAACATAATGAACCTATCTTCAGGACCAAACTTTATTGGTGAAAATTTAAACAACAAAAGAAATGCTTATAAAGTATCATATCAAATAGAAAATTATATAACAAATAATGTATTAAATGAAATTTCGACAACGAATAATCTATATAATTTTAATACACGAATTTCGACTACTCAACAGGGTAAAACTATTTTAAATATGAAATATTTAAATATACCTTTAAAATTAAGAGAAAATGACCCATCATTCAATGAGTTTTTAAATAGAAATTCAATGGATGTTTCGCTGAATACTTTAATAAATAAACAAAATCCAATAAAATTAGGAAGTATTCTGTATCAGGACACTGACCTTTCTAGTTCACAATTAAGTTATACCGGAATTGGTTATATTAATTATAACACGCAGGAATTTAATGGTAATTTTTATGACCCATCTGGGGCTTATTCCAATTTATCAGGAACTCCCATAAATTTTAATGTAATTGATGTTAAAACAATTACAGATTTAAATAGTGTTATAACAAACGAAAAAGATATAAAATTAGATTGGAATTTTATAAATGATAATTTAAGCGTTGCGATAAAATTTAAGGTATATAGGTCGCAGAATCCTACAAATAAAGAATATATTTTAATAGGTACAACTACTAATAAATATTATTATGACAGTAAAGCAATACCATATTTAACAGTTGATTATAGAGTAGAATCTATAGCTGTATGGGGTGATGTGGAATTAGTAACGGGAAATAAAGAAATAACAAATTTTATTTGCCAAAATAATACATTTGAATACGGTCGTTATAATAATACAACCAAAAATAGCAAGTTATATCAACCAATTAATAAATCATGTAAAAAAATTGGAATGTTGGGAATTGCAACAACCGGAAATTTATTTCCCAATTCACAAGTTTTAACAAAGTCGCAAATATATTCAACATTATCAAGAGCTAAATTCAGGCCATTTCGTTAATTTATTCGAGAATTTCCAAATCATTTATATTCCAATATTCACTTTTACCATTTGGTAATGGTCTCCTCACAATGAAAGGAATTTTTTTTTGTTGTAATTCCATTTTTGCAATTGTTATGCCATCTATAATATTATCAGGAATATCAATTAGAATATCGGCGCCTGAATTTATTTGAGTAGCTCTAAAACCTATGATTTTGGCTCTTTCATACCTTGTCATTATTGGTATAGTTGTATGATTAGAATCATCGATAATGCCTTCTTTATTTCTTTTAATAATAATTTTTGAATTTAATTCATTATTATTTAACTGTTTTATTTCAGGATGATATTTATCTAATATGTTATATTCAATGTTATTTTCAATTTTTACTATCTCGTCATCTTCTTCGTCGGAAGATAACTCGATATCTTTATTTTCTATATCCAATAATGTTTCTTTTAAAAATATATTTTCTTTTGTTTCTCCAAAAAAATTATTATTATCAATGATTTCTTCTTTATTTTTTGTTTCCTCTTTGGTTTCTTCAGCGGTGTCTTGTTTTGCTTCTTCAGCGGTGTCTTGTTTTGCTTCTTGTTTTGTTTCCTGTTTTGTTTCCTGTTTTGTTTCCTGTTTTGTTTCTTCAGCGATGTCTTCTTTGGTTTCCTGTTTTGTTTCTTCAGCGATGTCTTCTTTGGTTTTCTGTTTTGTTTCCTGTTTTGTTTCGTCTTTGGTTTCTTGTTTTGTTTCCATGGTTGTTTCTAGTTTTATTTTATCTTCATTTTTGCTTTTATTACTAGTTTTATTTGTAGAATTATTGCTCATTTTATATATAATATAATTATTTTTATATTATATATAAATCAATTTAATAAAAAAATTTATTAAATTGTTAGATATTATTAATTATTTTTCCAAGAATTATTGCAAGCAGTACATAAATATATATATTTCATATTTTCATTATCGTATCTTAAGTAAATAATTTCAGGGAGATTTTCACCTTTTGTTTCACCTTTTGTTTCATCTTTTGTTTCACCTTTTGTTTCACCTTTTGTTTCATCTTTTGTTTCACCTTTTGATGCATTTTTGGAATTATAAGTGCAATCTGGATTAGGACATTTTATATTTCTAATTCTTGGGAGTGTCGGGTCTAATTTTGTATATTCGTTAATAATATTTTTGTAGGTTTGTTGTTTTTTTTTAATATGTGTTTTTGAAACACATATTACTTCACTTGACTCATTTACAATATTTTCTTCATTATTTCCGCATTTTCTACAATAATGTATAAGTGATTCTTCACCTTCTTTTGTTATTTTAAGATATAACATATTACCACAATTTTTACAAAAATGCATTTTTATATTAATAATATATTTAAAATATATTTAAAATGTTATCAATTTAATTATTTATTTTTTTGAAATTTTCAAAAATTATATCATAATTAATCTTGCAACTCAATCTTCCATATAAACTTATTTCGAGCGTTTTGTTGTTTTTTTTATCATTTTTTAAAATTTCAATATTTTTTAAAATGTTGATTCTATTTTTTTGATAATTTTCTAAAATTATATCTTTAAATATTTCATATAAATTTGGTATAATTTTTTTGTTTAAAACTGAAATTATAGAAGTATTATAATTTGAATATTTTATGATTTCATTGTATTGATTAAAATATTTATATTTTTCAGTAATACCAGGTTCATGTAACAATGGTTTATTATTAAACAATGTTACTAAATTTAATAAAATAGTTCTAATTGTTTGACAAGACGTCCATTGTTCTCCGTTCCATGTATTTAAAAGTGATAAACAAACTTTACCGTTTCTATATAAGTTTGGATGGAATCTAATTCCGTGTTCATTTGTTAAATATTCTACAACAGGAGGTTTATATGGGTAATCTTCTTTAAAATTAAATTTAAAGAAGTAATATCCATAATTATAAATTGTATCTTCTGGTCCAATAATTAATGCATACCCCGATAGCATATTATCATCATCGTGTTTATAATAAATATTATTATCGTTCAACGGGTGTTTTATAATATCGACAACATCTTTAGCTAATCTCTTTTTATTTGCAATATTCATAATAATAAATATATTACTTTACTTTTAAACGTGTTTAAATTATTTATTTGTGTATTCATTTGTGTATTCATTTTTTGTTCTAAAAAATCTCTCCAAATAATTAAATTGAAAATGGTTAAATTAAAAAAAAATATAATAAAAAAAAATATATATAATCGTTATACATGAGTTATGATAAACTTTCTAAATTTATGAATAATAAATTTATAACTAAAGGACAAAAAGCAACTCATACAAGGATAGGTAATAAATTATTAAATATAACTGGTGGGGCATATAATATTGATTATAGTGATGAAAAAACCTTTAAAATGTTTATAAAAAAATATACAGCGTGTGTTTTTAAAAACAAATATTCTGAATATCTTACTGAATTACAGGATAAAGAAAACGGTGGTCCGATTTTGATTGATTTGGATTTCAAACTAAAAAAAGATACGAAAGAGAGAATTTTTGATGCTGATGTTATAAGTGATATTATTGAAACTTATATTGATAAAATTAATTATTATTTTGATTTAACAAATGTTGAAACGTTTGAAATATTTGTATTGTTGAAGGATGAAATGGTAAAAGAAAAAGATTATATAAAAGATGGTATTCACATTCAAATAAATTTAAAATTAAAACATGATAAGCAATTATTTTTAAGAAAAAAAATAATGAATACGATAAATGATGAAATATTTAACTCAAGTGGGTTTGAATTTACGAATGACCTGGATGATATTTTTGACAAAAGTATTTCTAGTGGAAATACAGGATGGTTAATGTATGGGTCAAAAAAACCGGGAGGAGAACCGTATAAATTAAAATATAAATTTACAGTTCATAAAGACATTGACGATGAGTTTGAAATTGTTGATAATGATATAAAAGACGAAACGAAAAAATCTTTGGTAAGAAAATTATTGATTAGAAATTGTGATTTTCAAGAAATTATTATTAAGAAAGAATTTGAAAATGAGATAAAAGAAATAAAAAAAATAGAACAAAATACAGTTGTAATAAAAGAAAATCATATTGGTAAAGATTGGATAATTAAAAGCTTTAAAAATATCTGTTCGGAAGAACAGTGTGATAATGTCATTGACATTATTTTATCAAATGAAATTCATAGTTTATCAAATATATCAGAAATGAAAGATTATATAATGCTTTGTTTGGATGAAAAATATTATGACCCGTTTCCACAATGGATTAGGGTATTATGGGCATTAAAAAATGTTAATTCATTATTATATCCTTTCTTTTTAAAATGGTCAGCACAATCAGATAAGTTCGATTGGGTTGATACAGAAAACATTGAAAATATATATAAACAGTGGTGTGGTTGCAAAGGGAAAGGTCTAACGGAAGGTTCTATACGTTATTGGGCCAGGGAATCAAACCCGACAGAATATCAAATTATTAGAGACAATACAACCAAATATTATATTGAAAAAACATTAGAAGGGAAAGGAACTGATAACGATATTGCTACACTGATATATCATTTATTATTTGACAGATATCGATGTACTTCTATAAAAAGTAATAGATGGTATCAGTTTACGAATCACAGATGGATTGTTTCGGAATCTGGTACTGGATTAAGAAGAAAATTTTCAAGCATGATTTCGCCTTTATATATCCAAAAACAAACGGTTATCATGGAACAAATAAGAGAAGATTCTGAAATGACGCAAGAAACACAAGATAGATTAACAACTGAAGCAGCCATTTATAATAAGATTTCTATGAGATTAAAGGATACCAGTCAAAAAAACAACATTATGGTTGAGTCGAAAGAGTTGCACTATGATAATAAATTAGAGGCAATGTTGGATGAAAATCCAATGCTAATTTCGTTTAAGAATGGTGTGTATGATTTCGAACAAGCAACTTTTAGAGACGGTATTCCTGAAGATTATATTTCTAAATCTACAAACATAGACTATATTGAAATTGATGAAAATAAAGATGAGCATAAAAAATTAATAAATGAAATAAATGATTTTATGAAAAAATTATTTCCAAATGAAACATTGAGGGAATATATGTGGCAACATTTAGCTTCGTGTTTATTGGGAACAAACCAGAATCAAACTTTTAATATATACACTGGGGTTGGTAGTAATGGGAAATCAGTATTTGTTAAATTATTTGGTATGGTTTTGGGTGATTATAAAGGAACGGTTCCTATTAGTTTAATTACGCAAAAAAGATTAAGTATTGGTGGAACCTCTTCCGAAGTAGCACAATTAAAAGGGTTGAGATATGCTGTAATGAATGAACCTTCAAAGGGGGATGTTATTAATGAAGGAATTATGAAAGAAATAACGGGTGGTGACCCAATTCAAGCGAGGGAATTATTTAAAACAAGCATAACTTTTATTCCAATGTTCAAATTAGCATGCTGTACAAATACATTATTTGATATTAAAAGTAATGATGAAGGTACGTGGAGAAGGATTCGCGTTGTAGATTTCGAATCGAAATTTATAGATAATCCCAGCAAAGACCCAAAAGATAAAGAATTTAAAAAAGATAAAACATTAGAAGGAAAATTTGAATCATGGGCGCCGATATTTGCAAGTTTATTAATAAAAAAAGTTAATAAAACGAAAGGAAAAGTGGAGGATTGTGATGAAGTATTGGTTGCAAGTAAAAAATACAGAGAAAACCAAGATTATCTCGCAAAATTTGTTGCAGATAAAATAAGAAAGGCTGTTGTTGACCCAAATAATCCTGATAAAAAACATAAAATATCTAAATCAAATATTCAAAGAGAGTTCAAAGAATGGTGGAGTAGAGAATATGATACAAAAGCACCAAAAGGGAAAGAATTAACTGAATATTTGGAAAAGATATTGGGTCCGTATCCACAAAAAGGTAGAGGATGGTCCGGATACGAAATAATTTATGATGATTATTGTGATGAAGATTAAATATTAAAATTATTTCATAAAAAAATTTTATTTCATAAAAAATTTTTTTTATGAAATAATTATGTTATAATTGAAGAATTACTTTTTAAGGTATCCGCAGTTTCTATTAAAATATCTTTTAAATTACCTTGCTTCTTTTTTAAAACGAATTTTGAAACAAAAAATACACCATAAGAAATTAATGATATAATTATAAGAAATATTACATATAAAACATCTATTTTTAAATGACCTAAATTATTTAAAACTATCCTATAAATTTTATTTATTAAGAAATATGGTATAATTAATAATAAAAATAAAAAAACATATAATTTTTTTTCTTTGTGTTTTTTTTTATAAACTATAGTAATAATTGTTATTGAAACCATAATAAAATAAAAAATTTTAAGATAATATAACATCGTTTTTTTTAAATCATAATCATTATTGTAAAATTGCGAAATTCTTTTATTTAATTTTTCTTTTTGAACAATATTTTCTACCTTTTTTTCAATATCATGTATGTTGCTTTTATAAAAATCAGTGGCTTGTTGCAAATTTTTTTTCGTATTTGAATTTCTTTTTAATGAATCTACTTCTTCTAATATAATACTTTTCATATTTTTTAAATTTACTTTAACACTTAATATTTCATCTTCTATTGTAACCCCAGAAGGGATTTCTGTCGTTTCATCGCTTCTTAACGAATCAAAATCCCCGTTTTTTACAGCTTTTTTTACAGCGTTTTTAATAAAAGCTTCGTCTAATAAATTTTGTTCTAAATTTTTCGGTATTCCTTTTAACATTTAATTAATATATTATATTATTATATTAAATTAAGGAATATTTTAAATTATCAGAGAAACATAATTCCTTCGAATCATCAGCAACAACAGTCTCGATGTTACTAAATCCTTCTCCAGAAATTTTATTTGAAGTTTCCTGTGCTAATTGTTGTATATTAGAATCACATTTACCAAATCCCATTATTTTTCTTAAAGATAATGTATTTTTATTTTCTTCAACTACATTTTCTGTTTTTCTTTTTGGAAATGTAAATTTACTATAATCAATATTATTTCGTCTCGAATTCCAAAATAGTCTCTGTATTACTAATAAAAATGTAATAGAACTAATAATAACCACAACTATTTTTGTCAAAAAATCAGGAAGTATATTTTTTGAATTTATAAAAAATATTAATAAAATAAAGAAAGAACCATAAACTATTGTTTTTAAAATACTTCGATGTTCTCTATTTTTTTCAAATTCGTAATCACCAATTTGAGCCAATCTTGTTTTATTATTTTTTTCAGCTTTTAATTTTTTTAATATAGTTTTCGCATTTTCCAATTCTTTTGATAATTGGTTTGACATATCCCTCTGATTACCCAAATGTTGACTATTATAATTTAAATCATCATTAGCATTAGTATATAAATTCTTTAAATTCTCCATTAATGTTTTTCTAACATTTTTTAAGTTTTCTATATAACTTGTAATTTTCGTTTGTTGGTCGGTTTTTGTAGAATCACTCTCATTTATTTTTGATAATTCATCAAATAAATATGTCTCTATTACTTGTAATTCTTGAAGGTCCGTTTGAATTTTTTGATGTTTAGCATTTAGTGCTGTATTATATTCTTCACCGCTCATTTATATATATATTAATATTTTTAAAAAATTTAGAATCTTCGAATCTTATTTAAAGCTGCAAATCCTAAACCTAGGGCTAAAATTAACCAAATATATATTCTTAATTCATATGCCTTTTTTTTTAACATACCATCGTTTACTTTCATATCTAAAGTTAATTTATTTCTTTTTGTAAAGTTATTAATTTCATATTGTATTGATTTATATGAAGCAGAATCTTCTTTGTAATTGGTTTGTAATGTAGTCTTGTCATTTACTAAATTTATATTATAAGTTTTTAAAGTTTTAACAATTTCTAATATTTCATCAGCTAAAGTTAATAACTCTTGATTTGTGGTAGATAAAGCTGCATATTTATTGACAATATCTTTCTGTTCTTCTGTGTCGAACTTTGCACCTTCACACGCAGCAATATCATTAACATTACTAGCTTGACCACCCGCGTCACTACAGTTTTGAATATAACCCCCGTATAAAATATGTTTTGGTCTACCAAATTTTCCTCCACCACAAATGGTACAACCTTTTAATATCGAGGTACCTTTTGAATCAGTTTTGAGATTCATATTTGCAAGCTCACAACCATCCACTGACGTTGGACAACTGTAATTTTCAGTTGTATCTTTATCTATGAATGTATTTTCAGCCTCTTTAATATATGGAGATTGAAATGTGCAACCGGCTAAACATGCGTTTTGTTGGCTTTTTTCAGTATTGGAGTCGTGTTTTGTCATACAGTTTGTTTTGCATGTTTTTACTTTTGCTTTTAATTCATTGAATTTTGTAATGAAGGTTATATAATCACTATCATACTTTGCTAATTTTGTGTTATATTCTGTTTTTTTTTGAGTGAATTCTGCGGTTTTTCGATTTATTAATGCTGCATCTTCCGTTGAAAATCCAGATAAATCAGGATTAGCATTGCCTTCTTTAAAACCTTCAATAACGTTTTTATTATAATGACCCAAATTATACTCTAAATCATTTAAAAACTTTCTTCTATTTTTTAATAACATATTTCCTTGTTTTAAACTATTTTCTATTTCAGGAGAAACGATTTCATTTGTATTTTTTATATGTTTATCATAATTAATAAAATAATTATATATCTTTTTCATATATAAATATTATTTATATTTTTATTTTTTCATTGTATACAACCCCAAAACCAATACAGTTATTAAACTAACACCCCACCCGATATACTGTATATTACTAGAATCTACTAAATATTTATTATCTCTAACATTGCCATCTAAAGAAAAAATTTCTTTCTTCAATATTTTGATTTTTTTTCTATCTAAATTTAATTGGGTTATTATTTCATCTAAACTTTTTGCCTGCATTGTTATCTTATTATCATCTTCCTTCGATTCAACTTGAACATTATTTATAAGACTTTTCATTTTGCTAGCTATCATAATTAATTCATTGTTTAGGCTATTTAATCTCCCTTGTTTTGTTAATGTTTGTCTAACACACTCATCCCTTGGACCAAGTTCTACGCCAGATTTAATCATGCTATATCCAACGTCGTTTATTGCTTCTGCTATCCCATTTGGACAAGAATTATCTCTTGAATCACCTTGTATAAACTTATATTTAGTTCCCAAATCATCTAACCAAGCAGTGTCACCCGTTATTTGATTTGAAATTACTTTGCCAGTTGAATTAATATGTTCGTCTGTGCATTTTTCATAAAATGTAGTACCGCCTTTAATTGTTTTTGCTAATGGTATTCCAATTTTTAATTTTGTTTTTTGCTTATTCGTTATATTTTTTGTTGGTTCTTGACATAGATGATTTTGATATCCCCATTTTAATTTTCGCATTACCCCTTTTCTAGAAATGTAATAATCTTCGTTATTATATTTTGCTGTTTTTCCCAACAATGTTGAAATATCGACATCGGAAACAAGGTTTTCTTTAATATAATCATCGTATGCTGCGGTATATTGATCCAATTTTCCGTTAAATTCCGTTTCTAATATTTTCATTTTTTCACCATTTTCATTAGTGTTTTCATTAGTGTTTCCTTCAATAAAACCTTCTTTATTATTAAATATTTCTAAAAATTTAAATTTATTAAACTTAAATTTTTTCCCTTGTATATTGCAAAGGCTGTTCATCTTTACATTAAATATAGAAAATGTTATTACTTTAATAATTTATAAATAAATAATCCTAAAATACCATATGATAAAAAATAGTAAATTAAAAATAAGTTATCCTCTATATTTCTATCATAAATATCTAACTTAAAAACAGTCGAAGAATTTTTTTTATCTTTATTAATAATATATTCTTCTAATTTTTTATCTAATTTTAATTTATTTTCCTCAAAAAATAAATTTTTATCATTTATGTTATTTTGGGAATTCAAATTTTCAGCAAGAACATCTTGATATAAACTATTCAAATCTGTTTTTATTCCCGATAATTCGTTTTGCATTTGTGTATCCTTGGACAAAAGATTTTGAATTGTTTTAGTATCTGTATAATATTTTTCTAAACTTAATATTGTGTTTTCTAGACCACTTAAATCTTCTATAATTTGTTCTACATTTTCATTTTTCATATATATAATATTAAGAACATAATCTATAATATTTTGATGTAATCGATGTTTTACTTGAACGTGTAATTTCGCACAATTCATTTGGTCTTATACCCAAAGCTTTTGAAATAGGGTCGAATCTTGAAATTTCAGGTAATTCGCTATCTTGCATAATTTTATACTTTTCATAAATTTTTTCTTTTTCTTTTTCTGTAAGAATCTTATGGTCAGGAACCATACAATGGTCTAAAATATTAAATAAAATCTCCTTGATTTTTAAAATATTTATATAATGATTGTCTTTAATAAATATGAATTCCATATATTCTTCTAAAGTTTTATTTATATTTTGGTCTTTAATAATAATTAACAATTCGTCGTCTTTACCTAAAATATCTTCTAAATTATAAAGGTCATCGATATAATCATTAATATGTGCGTCTCTTAATTTTGGAAAAGTTGACGTACCATTCTTACTCGTTATATGATATTTTACATAAATTTTCTCTACCTTTTCCTCACCGCCGACAACCGTTTTCTTTATTAATAACATATCTAATTGCTTATTTGCATACATAGCTTGGATTTCATTAATTCCAAAATTATCGTAATCTGAAATATCAAAACCTCTTCTTTCTAAAATATTTAAAAGATTTTTCCTAGATTTATATATTTTTGATACTGTAAAACTAGTTTGTTTTTGATTATTCATTTAATTAATTATATTATAATTTTTTTATATATTTTTATATATTTTTATATATTCAATTTAAATATTTAAAAATGTATTTATTTATATTTTTTTTGTATCATTGCTAGCATTATCGTCGTCAACCTCGTCTTTTTTTTCTTCTTTTGATAGAGATAAAAGTGTTAAATCTTCATTTGTTTTATCTTCATTCATAATTTTTCTATTTATTGTTTCTTGTTTTTTTTCGTCGTTTTCTTCGTCGCTTTCTTCGTCGCTTTCTTCGTCGTTTTCTTCGTCGTTTTCTTCGTCGTTTTCTTCGTCGTTTTCTTCATATATATTTTTTTCCCCTAATTCAAAATCAATTGGTCCATAATCAGGCGATATGTTGAATGATTCTTCTTCTTCATTTATAGTATCCAGTTTTAATTCAGCGGTTTCGCCAATTTTTAGGTTTCTTGCATCATTTAAAGAAGAAATCCCTGTTAATAAATCATCCTTTTCTTTCATAAGAACTTCCCCTGTTTTTGGATTTCTTATTAAATATTCGTTATCTCTTTTATCAAATCCCATAATTGTAAAATTATCTTTTGAAAACAATTTACCTCTTTGTCTTAATTTGACGATTGAACCAACGTCTAAATTATCTGATAATTCATCTTGTAAGTTGTTAGCAATTATTTCTTTTTCTCCTATAGTTGCCAAATCATCATCATCCTCTTCCATTTTTTTTCTTTGGATTTCTAGTTGAGAATCGTTCTTGATAGAATTATCTTGAAACATTGTTCTGTCTTCAAATCTTATTTTGTTACCAACCACTATCGTACCATAATCAGCGGTGTTTAAAGTATTATCGTCTTTTTTTTTACTCTGTGAAGGTTTATTGGGATATTTCCAGTAATCTAACCCATTTTCAGTGTTATATTTTACAGGAAAATTAGAATCTTTTTTATAACCAAATGTTTTTTTATAATCTTTCATTAATTCTTTTTTATTATTTGAGATAAAACCATTATCAATTAACTTATGACCATAATATAATGTCGTTAATTTATCAACACTATCTTCTGTTATCAATCTCATTTGAACATTCATTGTTTTTAATTCTTGCATTAACAACTTAAACGCATATGGTACTTTTACAATACTAAAATCCTTACCATATATTGATTTTTGGACTATGTTTTTTTCATTATCTAAATTGCCAACAAATTTTAAAGGTCCATCTGCGACCGGACTTAAAAAAAGGTTCTTATCTTCATTATAAACAGCGATGGTTCCTGTTTTATTACATACAGCCATAAAAAATTGGTCACCTCTTACCATCATCGATTCCATTAAAAAGTTGCTTAAACCATGTGCTATTAAACAATCTCTGTCCATCTCACCTATTCTTAAACCGCCGTTGTTAGCTCTACCTCCTACAGTTTGTCTAGTTAATGCGGTTCTTGGACCGCGAGCTCTATAATTTATTTTATCTTTTGGCATATGTTTTAATCTCAAGTAATACGTAGGTCCTATATAAATGTTGCATTCCAATTGTTCACCGGTCATACCATTATAGAGAATTTCATTACCACTACTGTGATAATTATTTTCCGTTAAAATGTCACCTAAAATTTTAATTTTAGGTCCCTTGTTGACAAAAGCGGTACAATCTCCAAATGCACCTAAAATAGCACCCGTTTTACTGAACAATGTTTCAACGAGATGTCCTATTGTCATCCTACTTGGCATAGCATGTGGATTAACAATAATATCAGGTTTAATACCTTCTGCGGTTGTTGGCATGTCTTCTTCTTTCAAAATCATACCAATTGTGCCTTTTTGTCCTGCCCTGGAGCAAAATTTATCACCTATTTTTGGAATTCTATATGCTCTAATTCTTACTTTAGCTATTCGTTGTCCTTCTTCTCCTTCTGTTAAAAATGCCTTATCAACGATACCTGTTTGTGCTTTTTTACATTTTATAGAATCATCAATAAACGAATTTGGGTCATCTATGTTATTCATAGCTTTTCCGATAATAATAGTTTTATCTTTTAAAACGGTATTTTCTTTTATAATTCCCGTTTCTTTATCCAACTTACTATAATCATACCCTTCTTTAATATTAATTACATTATTATCTTCGATATTCATAAAAATTTTATCTATCTTATCATTACCGACCTTATTTGTTTCTTCGTGGTCTTCGTACATATTATAATAAGTTGTACCGAATAAACCACGTTTTAAAGAAGCTTCGTTAATAATAACAGCATCTTCTACATTATATCCAGTATAACACATAATGGCCACGATAGCATTTTCACCATTGGGATGTTCTTCGTTAGTAAAATAATTTAGATACCTGCTTTTTGTTAATGGTAGTTGTCCAGAATTTAAAACAAATGCACTTTTATCGATTCTATTTTGATAATTTGAACTATATAACGATACGCCCTGTTTTGCTTGTCCACAAGAAAATGTGTTTCTAGGGTAAGGATTATTTTCTGGAAAAATAATTTGATTTGCCATAAATCCAAGAATTAACGAGGGATGTATTTCACAATGTGTTTCATTTTTTATATTTTCATTATTTGTTGTTGATTTCATTAATATCATACTTTCACTTTCAGACGCATCTATGTATTCAATAAAACCCTGTGTTTTTTTCAATTCATCGTTTTTATTAAAAATATTATCAAAAACTTCATACTTATTTAAAGAATTATAATTATCATTAAACCCACACACAGCCTCTTTCCATAGCAAACTTTTATTACTTATTTTTTTCATAATATCTTTATCTAAAAAACTGAATTTTTTGTTTTCAATGAAAATTAAAGGTCTACAAAGCCTTCCGGCGTCAACCCAGATTTGTATTTCATTTCTTTTTATATCAAATAAAATACTTGTGTACAAATAGATTAAATTATTTCTTCGGTGCAATTTCATCGTCTCTACGATAGTCAATGGTTCGTTGGAACATCCTACCCATCCACCGTTTAAAAATATTTTAGTGTAATTACTCATCATATCAAACGAACATTCTTCCAATAATATGATATTTAATTTTCTTAAATAATTTATATATGGTTTTGAACTAACACCATTTGTTATATGTACTGAACTTGACAAATGTTTATGCAATCCACAATTACCGCCATCGGGTGAATGTAAAGGGCATAATAAACCATATTGAGTGCCATTTATTAACCTTGGTTCAATCATTTTTGTAGCATCTCCTATATTTATATTTGTTTTCCGTAATTGACACATGAAAGAGAAAAAAGAAAGTCTGTTTAAAGATTGAACTATACCAGGTCTTTTAGTGTGACTTTCGCCACCCCAATCTCCTTTAAAAGCTTTTTTAAAACCATGTTCAACCAATCTTTCTGCAAAAATTATATTTTGATTATTTAAAAATAAAGACATGAAATCTTCATTTTGATATAATACCCCCGTGGCTTTGAAAGTATATATCTCATCAACTTTTAATATTATATTATTTAATTGTTTTGTATAAAATTCTCGAAATAATTGATTCAATAAAATACCGGTATGTTCTATTCTTTTTCCGTTATATTTATCTCTATTTGTAGGAGGTTCTGCTTTAATGTAAACAAAAAGTAACCTTTTAACAATATATCCCAAATACAATGCTTTATGTTTTAAATTTAATTCACCTATGTGTGGTAAAAATAGATTCATAAAAATATCTAAAACGTGATTAACAGTATTTCCTTTTGTTAATTCTTTTATATATTTTAAAGCTGCTTGTTGGGTAAATATATTTCCAGCGTCATGTACGGATGGAATAAACAACTCAATCAACTCTTCATTTTTTTTTAAATCTAACAAACAATGTTTTATAATTTCTTTATCTGAAATAACACCCAAAGCTCTCATCAAAATAAATAACGGTACTGGTTTTCTAACATTTGGCATAATAACAACGATATTACAATTGTCTTTTGAAGCTTGTGGTGCTACAATTCTCACAGACAACGTTCTTATTTTTTTCGATGCATCCTCTGATACGGAGCGAATTTCGGCCGAATGACTATATAACTCATTTACGTTATCTTTTATATATAAAATATTATTAGCTCTTTCTTCTTGTGATACAATGGCCTTTTCTTTACCATCAACAATAAAATAGCCACCTTTATCATTACGACACTCCCCAAAATTAAAACAAGCTTCTTTATTTAAACCATTCAATACACATAAATAGGATTTTACCATTATCGGGAATCTTCCTAAAAGAATTTTTTCTATAGTGATAGTATGTTTAAAAGCGTCAAATTTATCTATACCGCTTTTACCTTCATTATTTTCTTTTAATATAGTAAATTCAACTTCTAAATCATAATGAATAGAAAAAAAATATGACATATTTCTCAACCTTGCTTCGTTTGGAAACATCATGTGAGTTCTTTCTTCTCCATCAACATTATCATAAATCAACGGTTTCCCATAATAAATCCTTTCGCCGCTTTTACCACCCATGTATAGTTCTGCCGTATATTTATATAAATTTGTACTATCATCCAACTCTGTCATATATTTTTTTGGATTGTTGTCTTTTATTATAGTTTTCAAATCTTTATCAAAAAATTTATTATATGAATCTAAATGATGTTTTACAGTTATGTTTGGATTATCTCTAAAAAATATATCTAATAATTTAAATGTATTTTCAAAATTCATTTATATATTAATAATTGTTTTTTTTTTAAAATATTATAATCAATAATATTTTAAAAATAATTATATTTTAAAAATAATTATATTTGTTTATTTTTTTTCATTAATACTATAAGAATTAATCCAATTAAAATAAACATTGCTATAATAGGTAACAAAACTAAAATCCAAGATAAAGTTGTATACCCTTTCTTGCATAATTTTTGAAGAATAAATAACCAAATCGCCACATATATTAACTTAAAAACAAAATAAAATCTATTATTGCAATCGGTCTTTGTTTCAAAAATACCAACGCAATATTTTTTAGGGTTGCTATAATTTTGGTAAAATAATGTCAATATACTTAATAAAGAAATTACAAAATATAATTGCGCTGGTCTACATAACCTATTAAAAAGGTTAACAGATGATTTAATTTTTGATTTCATATATATATAATTTTTATAAAAAATTTTATTATAAAAATTTTATTATTTATATTATTCCATCAATTTACTAGCAACCATAACATTACTATCTTCTAAATGATGGTCACCATACGCACTCCTCATTGTGTTTTTAATTCCATTACCAATGTTATTTATAATATCAACTCCTTTTCCTAAACCAGCATTAATGAGAAATCCACCCCCAGTTAAACCAGCATTTTGAGTACTTTGAGCATTTTGAGTACTTTGAGGAATAGTTATATCTCTGGTTAGTAAATTAAGTTTGCTACCGCCATAAATACTTCCCATGTTTGTTGCTTCATTGCATTTATAACCACCTTTTTGCTTCGAACATCCACTTTGTTTATATCTATTTAAATTTTTCTTGCTTGTTCTTTTCTTGCCTGTTCTTTTCTTGCCTCTGCTTTTATTGCCTCTGCTTTTCTTGCCTCTGCTTTTCTTGCCTCTGCTTTTCTTGCCTCCTCCTTTTCTACTTTTTACGCAACATTTATAACTTTTTTTCATACATCTTTTACAATGTTTTTTTTTTCCTTTTATTGTTTTTTTACATTTTATGCAATTACATAAGCATTTTTTTCTTTTCTTTAATTTTTTTTTTGTTATTGACATGTTTTATATATATATAAAAATAAATAAAAAAATTAAAATAAAAAAATTATTATTTTAATTTTTTTATTATTTTAATTTTTTAAATGATATCAACATGTGTTAGC
>Ga0115007_10000992_pt1 | contig 18537 bp, 20 predicted proteins | sample ArcOceMetagenome_2_FD_87166 | JGI IMG/M metagenome (GOLD analysis project Ga0115007, IMG submission 87166) | Marine eukaryotic phytoplankton communities from Arctic Ocean - Arctic Ocean ARC135M Metagenome | ecosystem: Environmental > Aquatic > Marine > Oceanic | place: Arctic Ocean | collected...
AATAATACTACTAATAACAACCAAAAATTCAATCTCAACTTCTTTTTGAATACAACCTGCAAAGATGCGATGAATATGTCTGAATTCATTGAAAATTTACAGGTAGATTTCAAAGATATAGAGAACATAGGCAAACAAGGCTACGTTTCTGGTATGACAAATATGATTTTGTCTCGTATAAAAGATTTGGATATAACCAAGAGACCACTTCATTGTACTGATATCAAGAGAGAAACTATGTATATAAAAGATAACGATGAATGGTGTAATGATAATTCAGAGAATGAAAAACTACGGGATATGATTTCGATAGTAGCAAAGCAAAATCACAATATAGTTCCATTGTGGAGGAACCAACACCCAGAATGCAATATATGTGATCATCCATCTTATAATTTATGTATGGATATGATGAGGAATGTAATAGGGGATGTTGGTTCAGCACAAGATCGGCTCGATAATAAAGTGATAAAGAATATTTCAAGACATATAATTGTAAAATAAGCAGTCATAAGTAAGGAATGCAAATGATGAGTTTTTTTTTATTGAGTTTTAGTTTGAGAAAAGTAAAAATGGACAAAAATAATTGTCCAAAAAAAAAATCTCAAAGTAAAACCTACAGAAAAAAAACTCATTTTCCACTTTAAAGCATAATGCTTTAAATACGAAAAAAATAATTATAGTAATCAACCCAACCTTTGAAAATAATATTTCAGAGAAAGGATTTAGGAGATTTTCTACTACCATTATATCATCAAAAATGGTAGTAAAAATCTCCAAAAAAATCTCCTATAAATTTTTATGTGAAAAATGCAACTATAAATGCAGCAAACAAAGTGAATTTAATAAACATTTACTGACAGCAAAACATAAAATGGTAGTAAATGGTAGTGAAAAATCTCCACTGCAAACATCGCTGACCGATACTAACTTTAGCTGCATATGTGGAAGGACATATAAATATGATACAGGTTATTATCGGCATAAAAAACGATGCGATATAATAATAGAACAAAATGGCTCGATGGAGCGTAAGACTAATAATGACGACCAATACACTACAGTGCAAACTATGGTTGAGTTGATAAAACAAAATCAAGAATTCAAACAATTATTAATTGACCAAAACCAAACCATTATTGCTATCTCACAAAAGAATACAACTACTAACAATACAATCAATAATAACCAGAAGTTCAATCTCAACTTCTTTTTGAAAACTACTTGCAAAGATGCAATGAATATGTCGGATTTTATTGAAAATATTAATATCAGCTTCTCTGATATAGAGAACATAGGCAAACAAGGATATGTTTCCGGTATGACAAATATGATTTTGTCTCGCATAAAGGAACTAGACATAACGAAACGACCACTTCATTGCACTGATATCAAGAGAGACACAATGTATATAAAAGATAACGATGAATGGTGTAAAGATAATTCAGATAATGAAAAACTCCATAAAATGATATCTATTGTAAATAAACGCAGTTATTCCACTATACCATTATGGAGGGATAAATACCCTGAATGTCTCGAATATAACAACCCCAAATATGAGTTCTGTATGGATATGATGAAAAATGTATTAGGCGATGTCGGTCAAGAACAGTTCAATCTCGATAGAAAGGTTATCAAAAATATCTCAAAATCGATTTTCGTAAAATAAGCAAAGTTGATACCATAAGATATGAAGTTATAGAAAGATATGGAATATATTTTATAATAATATAATATATATATTAAGTTCTAATGAGTAATATTGATGATGAAATAGCAATACAACCTTTAGACAAGTTAAAAAAAAGGATAAACCCAGTCCCATTTAAACGTGTAATGCTGAATATAACTAATAATACAAACGCAGTTATAGAGGAAGGTACTGATATAGTTGCTGATACTGACGAAAACCCAGGACCAGTATTGAACATAAAAAAGAATATTATTGTGGATCGAACAAAGGATAGCAATATAGATAGATTAGCGATTATCAATAGATTAAGAAACAAGTTGGGTGTGATGGTTATCGACAACAGCGATAAATCAGATAAGAAAGTCAAAGAACCCGTGAAACAAATAATGCCAGCTCGCAAGCTGGTTATCCGTCCCCCCAAAGATATTCAAGAAGAAAAGGAAGAAGGGGATGAAAAAGAAATAGAAAAAGAGACGGAGGCATTGATCGCAGAACAGTCAGTAATAGAGGTAGCAGAACCGAAAAAACCAGGAAGAAAGAGAAAACTAAAGTTAGTGCCAGCAGAAATGGATACAACACAAGTAGACTTAACGAAAGAAATAATTCGCAGTCAGGCAGTAGCAGATAGATTACCAAAGGAGCGTGAAAAAATCATAGTCAAAGCACCGAGTTATTATATGAATAACCGCAAGATTTTTATTCAAAAACTGACTGAATTATTCAAACCCTATCAGAAAGAGTTGATGGAGAACAATGCAAATATATCGTGTGAAGACAGAGGTGCGAGTAGCGAGTTTGCACTATTAACCCACCAGAAAGTGGTGCGTGATTATTTGAATTTATATACTCCTTATAGGGGACTATTGTTATACCATGGTCTAGGTTCCGGAAAAACGTGCACATCAATAGCAATAGCAGAGGGTATGAAAACAAACAAACGAGTATTTGTAATGACCCCCGCGTCTTTGAAGATGAATTTTTTCAGTGAGATGAAGAAATGTGGCGACGATTTATACAAAAAGAATCAATATTGGGAATATGTTAGTATAGATGGAAAACCCGAATACATACCATCGTTATCAAAGGCATTAACCCTATCAACAAATTACATTAGAGAACACGGCGGTGCTTGGTTAGTAAATATTAATAAAGAGTCGAACTACGAAGAATTAGATGCAAGCGAACAAGAATCATTAGACGAACAGTTGAATGAAATGATTCGCGGTAAATACACAGATATAAATTACAATGGGTTGAATGCTAACAAAATGAAAGCACTTACAGGTAATTATAGTCATAATCCATTTGATAATAGTGTCATATTGATAGACGAGGCACATAACTTTGTTAGTAGAATAGTAAACAAAGTGAAAAATAAAACAAACACAAGTATTTCATATAGGTTATATGACTATATAATGAGTGCCAATAATGCGAAAGTGGTATTATTAACAGGAACGCCGATTATTAATTATCCGAACGAAATCGGTATATTGTATAATTTATTACGTGGATACATAACAACATGGACAATACCAATTGAGCAGAAGACCGGGAAAATAAACACTGATATAATAGTGAATATGTTAGATGACGAAAATATGAAGACGTTTGATTTGGTAGAATATAGCGATAATAAAATTACTATTACAAGAAACCCGTTTGGTTTTGTAAATACCAAAAAGCGAGGGGTAGCCAAGGGAACAAAGAAACAGGTAAGGGGCGGTGCGCGTAAAACCAAATCAAAACAACCAAAACAAAGCAAACGTAAATCAAAAAAAATACATTTTGCTGAAAGATTAGAGTTAGATGAATTAAATTTGAACAAAAATGAAAGAATAGGTTCTTCCGAAGGAAATTTGGCATTAGACGACCGTATGGAAGGGGGAGAACACGCATTAGCAAAATACAACGGGGTTAAGTTGGATGATACCGGAAATATAACAAACACCGATTTTTTGAACAATATAATTCGCATTCTGAAGAAGAACGGGATAGGTGTGAAAGAACAACAAATTAAGATTGTAAATAATAAAGCTTTGCCGGATGATAGTAATGCATTTTTGAGCACGTTTGTAGATGTAGAAACCGGAAATGCCACCAATATGAATTTGTTCCAACGTCGTATATTAGGTTTAACATCTTATTTCAGAAGCGCACAAGAAGAGTTGCTACCAAGTTATGAAAAAACCGAAGAAGGAGATATTTATCATATTGAAAAAACAGAAATGACAGACCATCAATTTGCAATTTACGAGAAGATAAGAAAAGTAGAAAGCGATAGAGAGTCAAAAACCAAAAAAGCTGCTCAAATGAAAAAACCGGGAGATGATTTGTTTACAGTTTCATCCACCTATCGTATTTTTTCGAGAGCAGCTTGTAATTTTACTTTCCCCGAGTCTATAGAAAGACCTATACCAAATATCAAGGAAGACAAAGAAGTCGATGAAGAAATATTGGATATGACAGAGGAATCGAAAGAGGGTAATGGATTAGACAAAGAAATCGACGACAAAAATGCCGAAGAAGTAGAAGACGAAGGTTCGATTGAACCGAAAGAAGAAGCACAATATATGAAACGCATAGAAGCAGCAATGGATGCATTGAATGTGAATAAAGAAGATTCCAATGAAAAAGAATTCCTGTCAAAAACAAGTTTGTCGAAATACAGTCCCAAGTTTGCTAATATCTTGGAGAATATAACGAATACAGATAATGTGGGGTTGCATTTATTGTATAGTCATTTCAGAACAATGGAGGGAATCGGAATTTTAAGATTGATATTATTAGCAAACGGATTTGCAGAATTCAAAATTAATAGAACAGACGGTTCTTGGGAACTGATTGAAACCGACGAAGATAAGGGGAAACCCAAATTTGTATTGTATACAGGAACCGAGACTGCAGAAGAGAAAGAGATAATACGAAACGTCTACAATAGTATGTGGGAATATGTGCCATCATCAATTGTAAATAAATTGCGAGAAGTAAACGAAAATAATAATATGGGTGAAATAATAAAGTTGTTTATGATCACAGCATCGGGAGCAGAAGGTATCAACTTACGAAATACTAGATATGTTCATATAGTAGAGCCTTATTGGCATATGGTTCGAGTAGAGCAAGTTGTAGGTCGTGCGCGTCGTATTTGTAGTCATCAAGACTTACCAGAAGAATTAAGAACTGTAAAAGTATTTTTGTATATAGCTACATTAAGTCCTACACAAAAGAAGGACGAAAAACATATTGAGCTATTGATTCGTGATACAAGCAAAATAGACAAGAAAACCCCAATTACAACCGACGAGAATTTATATGAAACATCTAGTATAAAACAGCGTATAAATAACCAGATACTGAATGCCGTAAAGGAGTCGGCGATTGATTGTAATCTTTATGCAAATAGTGCGAAGAAAAGTGGTGAGCCGTTAGTATGTTATGGATTTGGAAAAGTGGAATCGAACCAATTCTCATCATATCCAGTCTTCGATAAAGACCAACAAGACAAAGGAGGGTTAGATGTAAAGAAAGTTTCTTGGAAGGGTGTGAAAATGACAGAGAATGGTGTAGACTATGTATTGAACCCCAAGACAAACGATGTATATGATTTTAATAGTTATCAGCGTGCAAAAGAATTAGGTACAGAATTATTGTTAGTAGGCAAATTAGTAAAAGAAAAAGGGAAGACACGTTTAGAAAAAAACTAATTGTTTGATTATTGAATAAAAAAAATATTATTCAATAATTATAGGGTATATTGATTAAAACCGTCTGCGTTGAACAGGAATGCCATTTAGTGAATACCACACATCATCGACTTCATCTGTGCATATACTCCACGCACCATCATCAAAATAGACATCAACGTGCGCCTTGATAATCTCACCTGTTTTTTTATCAGTATAGGCAGCAGTTTTAGTAACTTTCGTTACTTTCTTATTTTGTATAGTAATTCCATTGTAAACAAATGGAGAAGTGCCCGCTTCATCTGAAAATAATGTTATAGCCACACCAGAATATAGCCCGGTTTTAAATAACGTTGCCATATCAGCATTCAATTGTGCATAATATGTACTATTTAATATTGTTGTCATTATATACATTAAATAAATATAATAATATTTACAAAAATATCAATACCATAGACTTATATTCCTAAATCAGTGGATATATTCAGGTTGTCAATAATGTTGCCATCTCAGCATACAAATTATGCACACTATATATAATTTATTTTTGTAGTCATTATTATATATTAAAAAATATCTAACAATGACTAAAAAGATGTCAATACCAGAGACTTATATTCCTAAATCATTGACAGCTAAAGATAAGGCACAACAATGTAAAAATCTACGCAAAAGTAGAAGACTTTATAAACAGATGCGTTATTACAAACGTCCTAAAGTAAAGTCATTCAAAAATAAAAAATCCGTCCATTTAACAAATGCGAAACGTATTTATGGTATAGAGCAGTTAGAAATAGCAAAAGAGCTTTCTGATAAAACACAATGTACAATAGAAGGTTTAGAACAAATTGTAAATAAAGGACGTGGTGCTTATTATTCGTCGGGTTCTCGACCCAATCAAACTGCAGATTCCTGGGGAATAGCTAGATTAGCAAGTGCAATAACTGGAGGAAAAGCAAGTATAGTTGATTATCATATTTTGAACGAACATTGTAAGCCGAAAAGTAAAGCAATAAAACTGGCAAACAAAACTTGTAGAAAAGAAAAAAAATGTAAAAAATATTTGAATAAAACGAAGCGAAAGAATTAGCGCGTTTATTATCTACGAAATGTATATTTTGCCAAATAAAATATAAAAACAAACGCGTTCAATAATTATATTATAATGAATGAATCTAACAATGTATTAACCATAAAAACAGTGCAAATACAACCTATACGCAATATGATCACTGCAATTAAAGATATATTGACAGATGCGACTATTACATTTACTAAAGATGGAATGAAAATTATTAATTTTGACAAGACGCATACTATTTTAGTGAATGTAGCATTATACGCCAATAAATTTGAGTATTATAATTGCGAGCCGGATAAAATAATTGTATGTGCAAACACAATGCATTTATTCAAGGTAATTTCGACGATGTCCAATGATGATACATTGTCAATGTATATTGATAAAGACGATTATCACGAAGGTATTGTTTCCCATTTGGGTCTACAATATGATAACGGAGATATCAAACAATGATATAGTCAAAAACTCAGGTTGATTGAGCCGGACATGGAAGAGTTGGTAGTGCCCGATGTAGAATACTCGACCGTTATCAATCTACCAACTACCGATTTTCAGAAAATCATCCGCGATTTGAATGGAATTTCTGATCGCATTGAAATAAAGTCAGTAGGGAACGATTTAGTATTTTCGTGCGATGGTAATTTCGCTAATTCGCGTATTTTCCGTTCAGAATCCGGAGGTAATATGGCGTTTTTACAAAAGTCGGATGCATCTGTTATTATTCAAGGTGAATTTTCACTAAAGAGTTTAAGTCATTTTATTAAATGCACCCCATTATGTAGTCATTTAGAAATGTATCTTGGAAATGATTTGCCACTAATTGTGAAGTATGATGTTGCATCATTGGGCGAAATCAGATTATGTTTAGCACCATTGCCGCCTGCATAAGAATATATGAAAACAAATATATTGATACTATAAATGTATATATTATCAATAGGAATCGCTTATATGTTAGCCATCATCATTTTTTTAATTTCGAATATTTTACTAATTCGAGGAAATATGCTTTCATAATTCCGGAATACCTAACACTAATTCAATATTGTCAGGCAGTTCTTCTGGTTTTATGTATTTTTCGACATCTTCTGCAATATATAGTCTATAATTCACGTCTTTGTTCTCAACTAAACATTTACCAGTCCATTTATCGAGTTTCAATACCTCATTTAGACCCACAATCCTACCAGCAACACCAAGATGGTTTGTGGGTCGTTTCCCGGGTCGTCCATTTGTATGTTTGATGCGCCACTCGCAAGACAGAGCGTTTCTATGGTCAATGAATCCAGTTAATAGTGCATATATTTCCCAACCGCCATTTCGTCCGTGTGTATATCGAGCACCGCCGCATATTTCTTCGTTGTGTTGTCGCAAACGACGTTTTGGATTATTAGTAGATCCGTTGTAAGTGAGATGGCAATATTTGTCTTGTTTATTCCGCAATATATAGCAATACCATTCTTCTTTGACTACAGATATAGAAGATGGGTCCATAATATAATATAATATAGAACTATACTAATATTAGAAATATCCACCGACCGACTTAAATAATCGATATTTACTAAGGAATAATATAGTTATCTTCATATGTAAGGTATTTATTAGTTATAGATGTTCCATTTATCCCGATTTGCGTGCATCTTCCTATATATCCATCTAATGAATTATCGTATTCATTACCATTGCCGGGTATGCTCCAGCAATCCCATGCATTTACTAGTAATGTATCGTCCAAGTTATGTTTAATATCTGGATGCTCTAATATATCAGGAAATAAGCCTAAATTTTTATATTTTAATAATGGATTTCCTTGTGCTCCCATAAACATGATATTTAAATCCGGGTATAGTTGTACTACTTTATTAAATGTAGGAATCCATACGTTTTTTTTAAAATTACTTGGACCTCCACTCCAATATATTGCGAAATTATTAGCACCAATGAGACTCATAACAATATTTTTTTTTTCCAATTTTCGTGCAGTTTTAAATATTAGATTAAATAACCGGTTATAAAATAACTTACAATGTTTCGTTTGTAAAGAATCATCTCCTATAAATGAATCGTCTGTATTTGTTAAATTAAGATATGTTTTATAATCGGGTTGTTCCTCTGAATCAAAAGCTAATCCGATAGCATTTAATATATGTATTTTAGAGTATATGGGTCCATCTGGAACTTTAACAACAGTCGGAGTATATACAATAAAATTAGGCGGAGTAATATCATTTTTAGATGGCTCACACGAACCATAATATCCAGTTTTATAATTAAAATACGTGTCTAGAAGGTCTTCGTGATACATTCTTTCCATAGATATATTTACGGGTTCTCTTTCTTTTACTAATCGTATAATATCATTTTTGTTATCATCACTATTATAAAATACTTTACATAATTTCATTAATGATTCATTTGGTATTACCGACCATTCCGGGGGAGATAATCTCGCATAATAACATTTAAATAGTTGTTCGTACTTATTTAATATGGTCATTATACAATAATATTGTTATTACTTTTTATGTAATATATTATGTAAATTATATAAACTTTTTTTGATATTTTGTATATGAAATATAATTGTAAATTGCATAAAGATGGACATTTTATCGACAGAATGTCCCCGTGCAGAGGAAAATGTAAATTATGTGGGAAAAAAAAAGTCCATGGGTATTCGAATCCAGATAACATTATAACCACATCATTTGGCTATATGTATTTAATACCTATGATTTGTATAGAATGTTCGGAAAAGAAAGAAAAATGTATGTGGTGTTTCAATCAGTAAAATGCAAATAATGTTTATTCAAAAATAATCCTAAACCAATACAAACGTCCAACGAAAGAGGAGCATATGCTATTTGTTGCTTATTAAATGCATACCACGCAGCTATCAAATATAAAAGACCGTGTATAATCCTATAATTAGCCCACCAAGTTTTACCACCGGCTTCGGGAGCATTCATCCGACCATTTGTGAAATACAAATACAGAAATCCAATAGCAATAGCTAGAAGAATGAAACTATAATAGAAAAGAATCTTTGCACTAGCTATTAATGGTATGACCGCAATGAGTATTCGTGCAGGAATACATCCAAATAAAAAATAGTTGATACTATTTTTTTCAGATAACATAATAATATATGCATATATTATTATGCGTCCTAAAAGAATGATAAAAATTAAATGACGATAGATTTTGTATTTGTGGTATTTACGCTACCAGGTATTTGTAGCTTTTCTATGTTTTTAATATGAGTGTATATGATTTCGATGTTTTTCTGTGATTTGTATCGAGAATGAGATTTGCATAAAACTGCACCTTGCGTTATGATTTGTCGAAGTTGTTTTTTATTCAATTGTATATCAGTGGGAATGTGTGCTATAATATGGCTCGATGATTCATTTGCAATGTGGAACCATATGTCATTATCATCAGACGAATCGATAATTTCAAAGTTATGTTTCGCATTTTTGCCGATGGAATAATCCACATTCGCTTGGATAGAGGGAATGAAGATAGATGTCATAATATGATTCGTATAGTTGATCAAATATAAAATAACTTACATTTTTAATCAATTTTAGTTTCGATTGTTCCAGTTGTTCAGTGCATCCAAATATCCTTCACCGGAAGGACGATAATATTCTTCAATGCGAGTATTGTAATATATTTCCATAGTTTTGAGGAAGATTTTGAACTTGTGCTCGTGCGTTTGCATGCTTGCAGCTTCCCAAGAATTGCAAGGTCCTCCGTATTCTTTCAATCTTCTACAGTTTTCATCAATTGCACTCTGAATAAGATTTTCAGTAAGCAGTTTATTACATTCGATTAATATTTGCCCATACAACCATACCTTTTGATTGGTATCATAGAAGTAGTCTTGCACGTCCTTGAATTTCGCTGGGTGTTGCTCAGCAAATTGGTATAGCTCGACCATAGTAGGTTCTTTCCCTACGAATTCAATGGGGACATTGGGAATAGTATAGTTATTGCTGGTTAAAAACATATTTGAATTATACATTGGTTTTGTTTAGTATTGTACAATTCAATAAGGAATAAATCAATTTTTTGTTTCAAATATACTGCTACGGGGTTTGTGTATAATCACTTACCACCAGTTGATTAGTGATATTTATTTGTTTTCAGGAGTAATGGTTTTCATAACATTAGACATAATGTTATGAGTTGTTTAATATATCAGATTCCAGTTACGACAAGTTGGTTATAGTTAAAATTCCGGTTCGTGCTTTTTAAATAAGCATCCTTGTGGTGATAAATTAGGTATATTTTCAATGATAGTAGGGTCTTGAATTTTAGATACAGACAACCAAATCTTGATAATGCAGAAATTTTTCTTGGGCGAGATTGTTATACCATTGATATATTTATTATATTCAGGTTTTGTGCTCAAAGAATTGCCGGCTAATAGACAAAACATATTTTTCCACACATCTATAACAAATTTGTTGCTAACTTTATAAGAAAAGCAACCACCATCTCTGTTTTTCGGGTCTTCCCACATAGGAGTAATACCCGATTTCATAACAAATAACATACAGTTTTTGATAACTGCGTCGTGAAATGTTGAGTTGATTGTAATGACGGTTTCCATATCACAAATAGATTTTTGAATGATAGAATAACTAGTCAATGTCCAATCTTTATTGTGTGGTAAATGGTAATACATATCCCATTTATCATTCAAATTATGTATTTGGGTAGGAACACTCAGCGCATTCGTTTCAGCCATACCCGTACACATAATAACCGATAAATCTTTATATTGTTTATTCATCTGTAATAGCATACGACCCTTTATTCAATACTATATATTGAGAAGGCTTAATAATGACTTTATTGAAATTGTCGTCTGTAATACGGATAATATAATTCATAGTGAAATTTATATAATTATCCATACTTTTATATGCAAATAGACGCTTAATAAATACATTGGATAATATTTCATTCCCTTCTATAAATATATTCTTGGGTAGATCTATATCGAACATTTGCTCTGTATCTAAATTTACATATTCAACAGAGAAAAAGGGGTTTGATACTGGTAGAAATTTAAGATGATGCATATGATACATTCCTTCACTTGATGTCTTAAAAATATATTTCTGATTGAATTTCATAATAAAAAGGTTCTTATGAGACGTAATATTATTGTTATTTGTGGATTTCATAAATTTAGTTGTTTTATTTGACATTATTGCTTTCGATATATTTTTATTTGGGTTATAGGCAATAGTATCATAAAATTCTATTAGATGATTGTTAGATTGTAGATTATATAAAATGGAATGATTAATCCAATCATGTTCAGGAGGTTCTAGTTGATATTTATAATAAACAGAGTGTATTTTATTAACAAAAAAATAAAGACAGTCGAATATATTGTGTATAAATTCGTTTCTCTCATAAACATTTTTGCAATATAATTCAATATTAGTTCTGACTGAATTGCAAATAGAGAACCCAACCACCAATTGGTTTTGAATAATTTGAGACATTGTAAGTGTAAAAGGCATTGTGGGTTTATACATATTAGATGAAGCAAATCTATATATCATAACTGACCCAAAAATACCACTCACTAAAAATAGAAAAAACATTGTTATATATTAATATTATCGAATATTGATTTTATATGATTTTATGAAATAAATTAGAATTAAATTGTCTATGATAATTATAGAATGAAAAAAATACAAAAAGGTTTGTTCATATTTCATAGAGACTTTCGCATAGTCGATAATGTGGGATTAATAAAAGCCAGTAAAATGGTAGATACCTTATATGTATGTTTTATATTTACACCAGAACAAGTATCTTCTGCGAATGATTATAAGTCGAATAATTCCATACAGTTTATGATCGAGAGCTTACAAGAATTAGAAAATACTATAAATAAAAAAGGGGGAAACCTAATGCTGTTTTATGAAAATACAACAACAGCTGTAAAAAAAGTAATTGATGAATTAGACGTAGGCGGGGTATTTTTTAATAAAGATTACAGTCCATATGCATTGAAACGCGATAAAGAATTGTTTGATTTGTGCGAAAAGAAACAAATTGTATGCAACGACTTCGAAGATTATTATTTATACGAACCTGGACAAATTATAACTTCAGGGTCAGGCGAAGCCTATAAAAAATACACACCTTTTTATAATACAGTTGTAAATATACAACCAGCTATGCCATCAAAAATACATATTAACAATTTTGAAAAAAGTCATATGGAAAGTGATATAACTCTTGAAAAAATGTTTGCAAAACTGATTCCGTATAAAAATAAAAATATATTAGTGCGCGGAGGTAGAAAAAATGGATTATATAAGTTGTCTATGGCTGTCAAAAAACAGAAAGACTATGATGAAACTCGTGATTTTTTCAAAGAAAAAACTACACATTTATCAGCATACATCAAGTATGGGTGTGTCTCGATTCGAGAAGTATATCATACTTTTAAAAAAGTATTTGGCAAGAATCATGGTTTGATAAGAGAACTTATATGGAGAGAGTTTTTTGCACATGTATTATATGCATATCCAGAAGTAATTGGTAAATCATATCAGAAGAAATATCGTAATTTGCAATGGAGAAATAATGTGAGTGAATTTAATAAATGGAAAGCTGGTAAAACTGGAGTTCCTATGGTTGATGCTTGCATGCGAGAACTAAATAAAACTGGATATATGCATAATCGTGGAAGAATGACAGTGGCCAGTTTTTTAATAAAGACATTATTGATTGATTGGAGAAAGGGTGAAAAATATTTTGCGCAACAATTGACTGATTACGATGTAGCAAGCAATAATGGTAATTGGCAGGGTATTAGTGGAACTGGAGTAGATATGAAACCTTATTTCCGGGATATGAATCCTTGGATTCAAAGTGCCAAATTTGATAAAGAGGCTATCTATATCAAAAAATGGCTACCTGAATTAGAAGATGTTCCATCGATCGACATACATAAATGGGATGAGAAATTCGTAAATTATAAACATATCAAATATCCCAAACCTATAGTGGATTACTCCGCTCAAAAAGAAGAAATGTTGGTAATGTATAAGAATGCATAGGGAGTTCCATAAATAATAATAACGAAAGTTTATTATTATTTGAGCCACGATGGCGGATTGAACGCCAGACCTTTTGCTTACTAAGCAAATGCTCTACCACTGAGCTATCGCGGCAATATATATATTAATATATAAAGATCTTATTTTTTTAATTACAATAGTTCATATACAAAGGTCTAGATATCCAAACTAATTATATTTTTATCAGATTTATTCCTTTTTCTGTTTGATTTTTGAGGAATATTCGTATTTTGCAAATCGCGCAATGAACTGACTGAAACCATAGAGTCATTGCCTGATTGTTTTGGCTCTTCTCTATGAATATCTACAGTCTTGGTCTTGAGACCAGACAAAATGTCGTCTATATCATTAGACTGAGGGCCTCTCATTTCGGGTCTAGCTGCAGGGCGCATCAAATTAGTTGGTTCATTTATATTAGCCCCATCTCTATTCATTTCTACACCTTCTTCTCTAAACATTGCACCCCTGCTTGCATTGATGTCTGGACGATTTCCAGGTGCTTCTGTGAAATTCATACTAGGTCTGGGTTGATGAGGTTGATTCTTGGTTTCGACTGCTGCAGGAGGAGGAGGACCACGAGGCTGATTTTTTTGGTCTTGCATCATATTGTTTGCAAATTCAAAACCAGGGGATTGTTGGCTCATACTATTTACAGTTGCATCGGTAAACATTTTCATCAATTCGGGGCTTTGCTTGATAACATCGTTAAATGCGGGCGTAGCACTAGAAAGAGCCTTATTGGAAAAATTCAATACAGCAGCACTGAAGCCTAGACGTAGTAATAGAGATAGTTCTGGGGCCATTTTACCTCCCTTGTATTTATCGTGAAGTTCGCAGAAGATCTCATCATAGCTATCAATATCTTCACCGATTTGCTCTCCCCAACCATCTAAATTTAAGTCGAATGGATTAAACACCGCATTTCCATATTCAATCGAATTTACAAAAGTCATAAACCACCATCCTTGTAGTTTAATAGAATCCTTCTTGCGTTTATCGTCTAAAATTGTTTCATATTCATCTTCTACCTCATCAAAAGGGGAATCCATATCTAATTGTGAGTTATGTTTGACGTGTCCTTTTTCCTGCCATTCCTCCATTTTTTTGAGCATCATTCGTTTCTTTCTTCTCTTTTCTCTGTCGCTTAGATTAGAAGGCGGTTTCGCTTGAGGGACTTCATTCATTTTGGAAAATCCATCCCACGTTTTTGTAGTTCCAGCACTTTCTCTGGTTGCGTATCCTAGATTTGCGTCACTAATATTATCTTTATTCAAGGAAGCTGACTCGGGTTCATCTGCCTTGCTAAACCCACCCAAACCAAATAGGTCTGACGCCATACCAGATAGTGATTTTGTATCAGCGGGCATAGAAGCTGCTGCTGGTTCTCTACTTGCACCACTAGATAGATTATTCAACTCTGTTTCGAGATCATCTAAATCTCCTAAATCTACCTTTACATTATCACTTGATGCCGACCTTTTTTTGTCATTCATTAGCAATTCAATACCTACGCCTAAGTTGCTTCCCGAACCAAATGGTCCATTCATATCAATAGATATAGGTTCAATATTATCAATACCAATATCAATAACTTCCATCGTTTATGATATTCATACAAGATTTATTTTTAAATCGTCCGCATAATATATTATATTATGATGTTTGAAATGCCACAATCCCTGTAAAAAAGAGTCTGCTAAATCATCCTTTTTTTTTGTGTTCATTTTATCTCTCCATTTTTGCATTATATCGTTTGTTTGTAGTATTTGATTACAATAAAATACACCGTCTAGTTTGTTCTCTTTATAGTTTGGATTTTTTTTGGGTTTATAACCGGTTTGCTGTTTTTCGTTTTTTTCGTGCACTAGATTTATATTGCTAAATTGTTTTAGTTTATGTGAAGAAGATACAAAAGTTATTTCGATGTTCTCGTTAATCATAATAAAATATTGCGCTAACATTCCTTGTATGGTTTTCATCCTGTTTGCAATAGGAGATATCTGATTTTCAATAACAACATGCGTTATTTCTTGTATACCCGGTATCGCGTTCATTAGTCTCTTCATGTTTCTACCGACATCAATTAAATCGGCTTCACTTGCTGACTTTTTTTTTGCTATATTGAGAACACATAAACTTTTTTTAGTATAAAAATCAGATAATACCTTTAAAAAATCCTCTTTTTTCATTTTCTTTTTGTCATTATCTAGACAAAGTAAATGACTATGGCAAATATCAATTAACGGTTGTAATTTCTGTTTTTTCAAATAACCTGTGCTCGTTTCGTTTGACGGAAGCAGAAATTCTTTATTGGATTTTGCGTGCTTGTCGCAATAATAAGAACCATTTTTTTCGTATTTTGCCTTTTTACCACACACTTTGTCTTGTTGCTTCTTTGTTCTTGCTGGAATAATGCAACTACAATTATATGACGGATGGACTTCTTCGTTCATTAAATTGAGAACATCCCAGTCGTCAATATGAATTTGGTCGGGTTTACTCAAAATGCAATAGGCCATATTTTTAATGCCAATATCAAAACTCATAACCTTCATTGTGGTGTGTGCAATTTATATATAGAAACATAAACACCTAGTTTTATGTTTTATTTTTTTTAAAGTATTTATTTCTTACTGTTCTCAGGAATTATTTGTTTTTTAATAAGCTGATCCTGTGTAATTACCGGGGATACTTTTCTTGCATATAGCTGTTCGCGAGAAAGATAGTTATCTTTCAGGTCGCTTTTGATAGTTCCGAAAGGTTCTGCTCCGTCCAGAGTGGACTTGAACATATAGGGACTATGTGATTCAAAAGATACTTTATTAGATTGAATGTTAGGAAGATCTATTGGACGACTGTTATACCCGGCGTCATTTGATGATTGTTTGAAGTTTTCGGTCATAATAGCGGGTGCATTCTTCGTAAGATACCGACGATATTCCCAATTAGATTTTAATCCATTATCTGCTATTAATTTTGCATTCTCAGTAGCATTTGGTTGCCACGCAGCGGTAATTGCCCTTCCGTCGTTCATAAGGGGGGGGACAGTCGGATATTTATTGTTAGTATGATAACCTCTTTCTGATAAAGGAATAGTTTCTTTCACGACTGGATAAGCACAACCCACACTTTGTGAATTAGAAAAATAGTTGGAAAACATTATAATATAATATATCTTATATTATAATCTGAGAATAGTTTTTTTATAATTATGCACTTTCCAACAAGTCTAGTAAATCCAGCTTTTTTAGTTTCCCGGGATCAGTAATGAGACCTTTCTCAATAACAAGAGCTTTTAGAGATGGGACATTCATCTTTTTATAGACTTCTCTTGAATTTACAGCTGGTTCGTTGTTTTGGGTAGTTTCTTCTAAATTCTCAGCATTATCTACTTTATGAATTTGAATTAAATCAACTTGGTCAGTATTTATCTCAACCGCCACTAATTCGTCTTCGACATTACTGTATTCACTGAGCTCATCTGTTATATCTATAATATCTAAACTATTATCAATATTAATATCGACTAGCTTTATACCATCGCTTTCACCGTCTTCGTTATCGTCTTCGTCGCTGTCGCTGTCGCTGTCTGAACCACTTTCACTGTCTAGCTCACTACCATTATCACTTGAATAGGTATCGTCATCGGATAACCCCTGATGAAACATGCTTGGGACGCCGGGACGGTTAGGAATAAGGTCAGGAAGAGATGAATCGTCTTGGCTTTCATCATCATCGTCATCCAATGAAACTACAATACGATTATCTTCCATTTGACTAGGCTGTGATTGCATTGCACCAAAACTATAGCTACGTTTCAAATCAGATAGCTCATGAACCATATTATTCAATATTTCAAACATTGTATCATTGCTCTGTTCTACTTTTGTCAACCTTTGCTTGAAATGATAAATCAACATCATCAATAAAACACAGCAAATACCTAAAGTAATAAAAAATATCGATTCTAGCATGTTGAACAATTTCATTTACTATTAAATGACACTTTATAAATTACTTACAAACGAATGTCTAAATTATTTTAATAAATTATTTTAATAAATTATTTTACACCTTTTCTCATTTAAAACGCCCATTTTAATAGGCAAAAAATAAGAAAAAATTAAAAAAATAGTAGGAATTTACCTATTATTTATTATTTATATTACATAATTATACAAAACATACAACGATTATTTCTTCCCAAAATAATCCTTAATAGATTTACTTTGTTTTTGACTTTTTAATGATTGTATTTCTTCTTCTAAATGTCTGATTTTTTCTTCTGCTTGTAAAAGTTTTTGTTGTGTTTGTAATAAATTATCTGTTATAAATTTATTCTCTTCAATCAACTTATTTTCAAATAACACTTGTTCGGTAGTTGTATTTCGATTTACAGATTTATTTGCTACTTGTGTTGATGTTTCAAATATTTCATCAGTAAATATAACTTTAATATTTGATTGTTTGAATATGGTAATTAATTGTTCCTTTGAAACATCAATTGATGTAAAACTTCCAATAATTAGTATATATTTTTGTTGCATTTTGTCATAATTTGTCTTGTCATTTTGCGTAAGTTCAATTTGTGTTTTTAGTTTTCTCAATACAACAGGGTAATCATCACTTAATGTTGGTTTTAATTCACAACATATCGCATTATTATAACGACAAATGACTATTGATAATTCATACTGATTTTCAGTTGTTTTTTCTACATAAACATCAATATTATTACAATATTTCTTTAGTATATCTCTATAATATTGTAATCTATATTTTTTATAGTGATCGTTAAAATCTCTTTCATATTCTTTTATATATGTATTTTCATACTTTTTTTTTTTTTTTTTTATTTTTTTAACAAAATGAATTGAAAAATAAAATTAAAGACAAATTATTTTTTTACTTTTTTTAAATAAATTAAATATCTAACAATAT
>Ga0115007_10000994_pt1 | contig 18520 bp, 16 predicted proteins | sample ArcOceMetagenome_2_FD_87166 | JGI IMG/M metagenome (GOLD analysis project Ga0115007, IMG submission 87166) | Marine eukaryotic phytoplankton communities from Arctic Ocean - Arctic Ocean ARC135M Metagenome | ecosystem: Environmental > Aquatic > Marine > Oceanic | place: Arctic Ocean | collected...
AAACGAAATGTTATTGATTCGTTAACGAAATCAATCATGGGGGAAAGAGGAGGAGGAGTCATAGGACTACGTGTACTACAGCGCGGTGATGGTGATGGTGATGGTGGCGGAAACAACGATACTAAGAACGTAAAAGTAAAAGCAAGCAGAAGAAATGCTGTCGTTTTTTCATCGTCGGTTGTATCTACTGCATCTACTGCGCCCACTGTTGCTACCACTGATCCCGCTCCCGATAATATTATCGAGATTACGCCTGATAATACCGATGGCACCGTTATTGATCGTACTGCTGTTGCTAATATGGTGATTAAGATATTCGGTACTAATCATCGCTCTACCTCAATTGCATCAACAGCTGCTGTTCGTATGGGTTCCGATACAGCTCTTATGATGAGTAAGAATCAGAATCAGCAGGCGCCTACTACTACAAGTACTACTACACGTACTGGACGACGACGGAAGATTCGGTCGCCGCTGCTTCCACAACTACGTGTACCCCCACCGAAGACCAGACAACGACAGCAACAAATGAGACGATGTGGTTCCGTCATTACATCAACAAGAACACCCAGTATGAAGAAATATCAACAGCTTGTTATTAATGAGAATAATGATGGTAATGATAATGATAATGGTGCGTGTGACCGTGATCACTTACAACAACAACAACAACAACAACAACAAGACAAACCAGGAAGAAGAGGAGCGATGATAAGCACAAAGATGAAGAGGTCATCATCAATATTGAAAGTATCATCGTTTGTGGACGATGATGACGACGACAGTAATAGTGAGGCACGTGAATGGGTATTGCAGCAACTACAACAAAAACGACAAAGTTCGAGGTCATTACTACTACCATCACTCGCCGACGACGATGACGAGGAGAAAACGACGATCGATCCATCATCTATGGTGGTAAATAATAGGAAGGAGGATGAGAAGAAAGATGAGGAGGTAGAAGAAAAAGAGACCGCCGCCGATGACGACAACGACGACGAAACGAAACAACCCACGATAGCACTGAGTCAACCACGTCGTCGTAGGCAGAAAAGTGGACGGAGATACTCTGTCATGAAAACAACACCAGCAGCAGCAGCAGCAGCATCAGCAGCATCAGCAGCATCAACAGCATCACCGCCATCACCACCATCACCACCATCGTTATCATCCCCACCTTCGGTACCAGAAGAAAATGATGACGAAGATGAGGAGAAGGTGGGTGGTACCAATAACCAGCATCTCACAACAGCAACAGCAACAGCAACAGCAACAGCAACAGCAACATCAACAGCAACATCAATCACATCATTATCTTCTTTGAAATTACCACTTACATCAAAAACATCGTCGGAAGCAACATTAACAGGTGCCGATTCTAGTCTCACTTTGGCTCACCGTCGTCATCGTACGAGACAGCAGCAGGAAAAACCACGTGCACGTAGATATTCTGTCATCAAAGAAAGTCCATCAGAAAGTACAAGTACAGACCCTAGCACTATTTCTATTCCTGCTTCTACTTCTCCTTCTTCTATTGCTGCTAAGGGTAGTGACGATACTTCTACTTCTACTTCTACCTCTACAACTACCACAAAACACAATAACAGGAAAAAGAAGAAGAAGAAGAAAAGGTCATCTCTTAAGGACAAATTCAAGTCCATCATCGCAACAAATACAAATACAAATACAAATGCAGATACAGATACAGATGCAGATACACATCAACATCAACATCAACATCAACAGCAACAAGGTCTCAAGCTTAAAGGATGCCTTAGGACTACCACTACTACTACTGCTACTCACAGCTACGGGGATGGTAGCGGTAATGATAGCGGCGATGATATCAGTTTGAATTTGAATGATATTACTAAGATGACGCGATTCGGTCATATAGTAATTACAGAATTTCCAATCATTCTTGGTAAGTTATGATAACACAGATATGATATGGGATGGAAACTATTTGCATAATGTTCTTTTTCTTTACTCATCGTCTGACGCCTCCCTATTTTCTAACGCACTTGATACAATACCTACTAATAGGAGACAATCCCGCTGTGAAATCAGGTACGTTTACCGTGTATTTTATTGTATAGGCACAAGTTCACGATAGTCCAGCAAAACAAACAGCTTTGGGTTCATCTCTCTCTCTCTCTCTCTCACACAAACACACACACACACACACAATCTTTCTATAATGCTCCTTTGATTTGAACAAACTTACATACATACAAATACAGGAGCTCCCATTACTATCGATTGGATCCCACAGGATGAAAAACGATTTTCGATCAATGCGTACGAAAAGTTCAAACGATCACGGAAACGACGGAAGCACTTATCGATTAGTGTTAGTGATCGAGCTATTATGCTATTAGCAGCTGGATACACTATAAATGAAATTGCTGATGCATCAGGCGATGCAGGTGATATCAAGCATGGTCGATTAGAGTCGATGGATGCCAATCATAATTGGGATCGAGTTTCATTAATGATGGAAAATACGAATGATGTTCTATCTGGCGTTGTACAAAATACGAACGATGTTCTGACCGGTGTCGTACAGAATACAAACGATGCTTTAGTCGGTGCGGTACAAACAACGGGAAATAAATTGAAGACTCTTACCGGTATCACTAAATCAATTCAAGATTCGAAGACGGCAAGTACGGCCTAATACTAAGAAACGAATGCTACGTACTATCTTTATCTTTGCCTTATACGTACTGGAGAGATCAGTACCGATCACTGCTTACTCTCATATCTTCTACCATATTTAGTTTGTCTATAATTGCTATCGAAACATTATTTCTAAAAATTATATATATACATTATGTACAAAAAAGATGTGTGTCGAAGTGTCGACATTTTTCTTCTTCTTCTTCTTTTCTGGTTGGTTTCTTATCTATCTATCACTCACTCACCGACCTATAATCAATCATCATTATTACTATCGTTATCATTATCACATGAACACCCACCACCACTCGTTCCAAGTCCCATTATACTTTTGAACGAATCGTATAGGAACCATTGCGAGGCGATAATCGTTCCAGTCAAAGCCGCTCGTGGGATCAAACCTTGAGTGGCTAATTGTTTCCAACCAACTAAGTCAATGATTTGTTTATACGTTTTGTCAGGATATCGTGCTCGCAAAGAAAGTAAAGAATCGGCAGGATGTGATACAATCGTTGATACTAAACCAGACACATACCCAGCAGCAAATGAAACACCAAGTTGTGTCGATTGATTGTATTCATTTTTATTCTTTTTATTAAGGATGTGTTTGTAAATAGCCTTCACGGTATGTTCGAACGTAACGAAGTTAGCAACGGTACCAATTACCTGTCTTGACCAAAGGGGTGTAAGAGATCCGAATGGAAATTTTAAATCATGTCTTTGTTTTATCATGGCAAATAATGCAGGACGGAATCTAGTTGGGAAAGATTCACATGGTTGTGAAGTTTGTACTTTTACCTTCAGCATCTCCCATGGACACATAAAAACATCCGCAATTGCTTCGGCACATCCAGCAGAGACCATATATATAGCAGTCTTGTTATTAGTAGCTTGTTCTTGACCTAATGTTCGTGTTATATTATCCTTGATTAGTTCGTACATAGCATACTTTGTTCCACTTTGAGAGACATAAGCGAGGATTGTTGGTGTCAGTCCTCGATACAATCCCGATAGGCCCTGTTCCTTCCATACTGATGATAAGCCAGCTGTATAACTTGGAAACCTTGTTGGGTTGGCTTGCATCGAGCATTTGATGTAATCGAACGGTGTAAGAACCCATCGTACACCCGAAGATAAACCGCCAGCTCCTAAGCACTTGGCATAATATTGTTTATCGATATGTTCATGAGTCCATCGTGTCTTCTTGATAATGTTTGATGGTGAAGGCGGCGAAAGTTGAGAATGAAGAAGTTCGGAAAATTCATTGAATGTCATCGTTGTATCGTATCGTATCGTATCGTATCGTGTTGTATGTAATATATTATTGCGATCTACCCTACGCTACTGCTACAATACTTATACCTTGTACTGCTGTCAAGTGAACCGAACAATTCTTAATTGCCATTTTATTGCTTCCGCTCTCTTTATTGTTTTATGATGATGTATTGGAATAGACGTAGTCACGATCGTTGATGAAGAAAAGGGATCAAGAATTAAAACTAAACTGATCGTCTCTGTCAATTCTGTTCTGTGACTCGATGACGTGGATAGTAATGGGGGTCGGTGCAAAAATTGGGCCCTCTTCCCCCGAATGCATGTACTGAATACGTCATCTTGCGAAGATACCACGATATTTATTTTTTGCATCGCAATCTAAATCGTTGCTGATACTTGGCGTTGATGTGTCGTTACAGCGTCATCAACAAATCAACAAACAATCCAATAGACAATAACAATAATACAGTCAAAGTCCTTGCGGAACAATTAATTTATAAACAACAACAAATTTAAAAAAAAAGGAAATCGTTACCTAAACTTATTATGCGTTCATCAACATTAGTTTCAATTCTTGTTAGCCTGTGCACAGTACAATCGGGTCATGCCTGGAGTACTCCTACTGGAAGCAATGCGAACAACCAACAAGTTAGTCGTAAATCTGTCTTACAAACATTGGTACAGGGTAGTGTTGCCACGGCAGCTGCATCTTTATTGGTTCAACAACCTGCATGGGCTGGAGAAAAATTAGCATCAGGTGTTACTGTTGAGGTTGTTAAGGCAGGGAAGGGAGTGAAACCAGAAATTGGTGAATTGGTTGCTATCCGTTTCGCTGCATACGCTGATGGACGTAAAATTGATGATATTTTTGATACACCCGAACCATACTACACACGAATGGGAAGTGGCGGACTACTGAAAGGAGTTGAAAGTACACTTCCACTAATGTCATTAGGTGATCGTTGGAAATTAACTATTCCTGTAAGAAAACAAAACAAAAACAATGAATTAATTGATTGATTTTTTGTGTCTTGTCATGTCATTATCTTCATATATGCGCAGTCAAACAACGGGATGAAACCAATTCTTTAATAGATTGTGACCTAAAGTTTTGAAAAATAAATACTGTATAAAGACGACGTAGCTCGGAGTTGAGTTCATTCAACCAACACATATCTCACGCAATTCTTTTTTCCCTTCTATTCGTGTCATTTTCTTTCAGAGTGATCTTGCATTTGGATCTAAGGGAAGGTACGATAACTCATTGCATTTAATTTTAATTTTGAATATGATCAGGCTAGGGGAAAGAATGGATTAAATCTGAAAACTGTATCTTTTATTGTCTGCCTTTTCTCACACAAAACCCTTTTTTTTCTACTGTATATTATTTTATGTGCACATTTTATTTAATTCACTTATTTAACTATTAATTAGACCTGCATCGGCTGGAAAACCCAGAATTCCTGGAAATGTTGAAGTTGTTTTCGACGTAGAAATTTGTGGACTACCAGGAAAGGAACCAGAATTGATTGATTTGATCGGTGACGAATAAATACTATACTATATTATGTTTTTATTTTAACAATGGACATCTATCGGCTATAGAAGGGTTCAACATCTAGTACTTCTATCATACCTACCAACAAAATATAAAAAATAAAAACGAAGACAGAGAATGTTTGTGTCATAATACTACCCCTGTATTGCTGCCTTCAATAATGCGAGCTAAATTAAATAATAATGATCTGGTAAATATTATAATATATACTTACCTCTATTCAAATTTTATCGTTTCATCATCATTTCTACATCAATCGATATGCACTGCTTTTTCTTCCGCTTCTTTAGTCATCGCTATTTTAGTAGTAACTGTATACAGTAGTATGCGTGTATGAGTTGTCGACATGATGGTAAACTGCTGAGAAATTTTATATAATAAACACCGCATACTATTTTGGCGCTCGAGTGTTTGCGCAGATGAAAACTAAAACTAGATTATAAAGAATAATAATGAATGTAGAAATATGCACAAGTGTTAATTTTATTTTGAGGAGGATAATGTAACAAATCGGCTCCAAATGCTAATGATTAATGATGAATGGATACGTACTAGTATAGTAAAGAAGTTCTGAGAATAACATCAAACAAGAATAAGAAAAAAAGAAAAAAAAGTTTATCGTCCGTCAGTCGCTCGCTCTAATTTTTTGTTTGACGACGGACGGACGACTCCTCGTTGGGTCACCACCATTCATACCGTCTTGAGCTGATTGGACCACCAATTCTACAGGAAAATAATTTATTACATGAAGCAAATCAAGATGCTGAGTGAAGTCTCGTGTACCAACGACATGTACTTCTACTGTACCAGTTCTCATAGTTTTCATAATTTTCAATACTGGATACTGTCTAATACTTTCAAAATGGGAAACAATCGAAGAAAGCGCCCAAGGCCAGCATCTGCAACAGATTCCCCCAACGCGGTTTCTGTTCCAGGAGGTTGGAAATCCGTATCTGTGCAACTATCACACGAAGAAGGCGTTTCTGGTAAGATTGTCGTAGATGATGACGGTGGTCATGATCATGTTGATCGTGATATGACAGGAGATGTAGAAGAATATACCGGTAATCATTATGACGATCCAAAACTATCAAGAAAGGCCGAAAAAGACCTACCGATGAATCGAGGAGAAGATTGTGCCATGTTCTGTAGCTTAGAAGTTTTAGATGCAAGTCAATATCGAGTTGAAACAAAAGGATCTTTCAAACGACTAATTATCAATGGAGGAGGAAAAGTAGAAGAAGCGGCGGCGGCAGCAGCACTACCAGACGAGAAAGTAAAAGCCAAACCACAGAAAAGTCCTGGTGATGAGACGAAAAAAACTAACACGGGCGGTGATAAACCAAGCGAAACGAAAGACTCTTCAACTTCAGAACCAAAGAAGAAAAAGAGGAAGAAAAAGAAAAAAAAGGACAAAACCACGAAGAAAGATGGAGAAGATCCAGATCAAGATAAGAAGGCGTTGTCTACTACCGAGAAAAAACCATCAAAACCTTCACAGGAACGAAAACCAGCACCTTCAATAGAACTCGAACCGATCAGTCCGGATGAACTAATGAAATTACAATTATCATGGAGTAGTTCTAGTGGAGGTGCTCACCTACATAATATATTAATCGAATCATTGCATCGGCTCGGATTTGATTCTCCTACACCCATTCAAGCTGCAACTTTAGCAGCCTCAACAATGGGACGAAGAAATTTAGTTGGAGCAGCTCCAACGGGTTCAGGTAAAACTCTTGCCTTTCTTTTACCAATTCTGAACAGTATATTAATGGAAAAGAATGAGGAAAAAGAAAAACCACCGCAAGAGGATGACGACAATGATGACGCTGCTGATGCACTTACGTCGAACAAACTACAGGCATTGATCATGACCCCTACACGCGGTAAGTCTTTTTGTGCATGTGCGTCTATATGTGTGCGTCTGTATGTGTGCGTGTTTGTTTGTGAAATATTATATCGACGATGATGATAACATCATGTTAACTCTATTAGAGTATCATAAATTCGAGGGTAGAAGCTTGAAGAGATGATGACACATTCTTGATTCCCTTGGCTGTCTAAGTCGATATATATTTAAAAAAAACTTCACTACTGCGTGGTTACTGTGTGTATGTGCTCGATCGAAAATTCATTTGTACTAATGCGTCTCTCTAATTTTTTATAATCTCTTGCTCTTTTTTGTTTTATTTAGAATTGGCGACACAGATCCAAGCTGAATGTGAGAAACTGGTGCCGAATCAATGTGTCACGCTGGTCGGTGGAATTGCTTTGGTAAAACAAAAACGATTGTTATCGACTAAAAAGCCTTCAATTATTGTTGCAACTCCTGGACGTTTATGGGCAATGGTACGTTTATAATAATCATTTGCAACATTTGGTTGGTTGTGTGTGTGGTCTGGGAAGAAAAACTTGCTAAGTCGGAGCAACATTCATTTTTATGTTTGTTTGCAGTGACAGATACCTTTACAAAGATGTTTGCACGTCAGTCAGAGACCTTAACCCTTAGTTGATACAGAAATTGAATATTAAAAGGAAGATGCATCTCATATTTTGCTTTATGCTGTTTCTAAACTTTATTATCTATCATGATCATCAAAATATAGCTATCCAGTGGAGACAATGATCACTTGAAAGATCTATCACATATTCGATTTCTTGTTCTTGACGAAGCTGATAGAATGACCCAGGAACACTCCTTTCCTCAATTGGTCAAAATTTTGGACTTGGTAAATGAGTCTAATCCAAACAAAGAAGAAGACTCTGATGACGACGACGACTCTGATGACGAGAGCGATGACGGAGCTAGAATGAAGGGACTGCCTGGAATCCGTGGTGAAGCTCATTTGACCATGCTGACAGATGATATCTTGGATCGGATACAAGCTAAAAAGGATTCAACAAATCCAGAACGTGCAGAGCTATCTGATGACGAGGATGACGAGATTGAGATGGACGAGGTTGATGAGATTGATGAGATGGGAGATTTGTTTCTCAATCTAAAACCTAAGGTTCATCGTCAAACCTTTATTTATTCCGCAACACTAACCTTGCCATTTACGTCTACCAAAACGAAGTCAGCGCCGAACTCAAAAATGAAAAAAAGAACAAAGAAACTTGGACTCGTTGGTGGTATTGCAGAAATTCTTGAGAAGACGAATGCTATGGGAGAGACGAAGGTAGTCGATTTGTCCTCCTCGTCACCAGCTGGTACCTCTCTTGCAAATCACGAAGGGTCAAACGGGATCGTGCTTCCACCAGGGTTATCTCTTTCACAAATTAAGTGTACACAAATGCATAAGGATTCGCATTTATATGCGTACTTGATGACAACAATTCAAGGGGCTTCTGGTCCGTGTCTTGTGTTTTGCAATTCAATTGGAGCAGTGAGACGTGTGGGAGCTACCTTCCAAACACTTGGATTTTCTACTAGAATTCTTCATGCCCACATGCAACAGGTAAGCAAAGTTATATTGTCAGATGTAATTCTTTTATGTGACACTAAGGCCATGACGAAAACTACTTTTTGACCTGAAGATTTATAAATCATTATCGTTTAGTCAAAATGACTACAACGAAATCGTGTGGGTTCATTGTGAACAATCTCCAAGCCTTGATTATACCATCCGAAGTTTTTGTTTTCAAGTCATTGCCATCCTCTAACCCAAATGTTATCTCGCTTTTTTATTACACACCACAGAGAGCTCGCTTTAAAGCCGTTGAATCCCTTAAGAATACCAAGAAACGTGTAATTGTTGTCTGTACTGATGTTGCAGCTAGAGGTCTTGACATTCCTTCTGTATCAACCGTGGTACATTATGATGTTGCTCGCGCTGTCGACACTTTTGTTCATCGGTCTGGTAGAACTGCGGTAAGTCTTTATTTTTTGTGTTTATAATAATATTCGTTTTATTTTATTTCAAGTATCGACAATGAAGAACATATCAACTTTCGGACTAGAGTCTCCAATTCGGTATAGTAGCCGAAGATGACGATATCAACATGATGAAGGTTTCAGAGTCGAGATGTACATTATTATGATTTTCTTCCCTATTTTTGAACACTCGTCTAACTTAAATTTATCCATCGTTTGTTTGTGATTTGTAATATTAATCCATTCTATCTTCAGCGTGGAATGGGCATGGGAGCTATTGGTACTAGTCTGTCATTGATTTCACCAGCTGAAGATAAAGCCTTCAGCCAGATTGCACGATCAATTAGCATTCCTTTCAGTAAAGTCAACCTAGATGGTCGATTGCTATCCTCTTCACAAGTACGTGCAAACTTGGCGTCCAAGATTTATTGTGCAGGTGAGATTGAACAGAAGACAAATTCCAGCAACAAGTGGTTTTTAGAAAAGGCGAAGGAAGCAGATCTAGACTTGGACGATGATTTGTTGGAAGACGATAGCAATAGGTCCGAAAAGGAACTCCAGCAAATTACTGAGGCGAAGAGAGCTCGTGTACAGTTGACGAAACTATTGAAGGAACCATTGACGACGCAAAAGTTTGGAAAATTCCTTAGTACAAATTCTGCTGCTCTACAGAATCAACTCAAGCAGTCGATCCAACCCTAATCCAATATGTATCATATAATATCTAAAGTTATCATAATTTTCTTTTTTAAATGAAACTTTTACTACGGTATATTAACAATTACATTAGTTTCTTTCCATTGGTCGAATTGTCTCTGGTGTTGTTCCGACAGGCCAATATTTAATATCTCCAGCTTATACGAGACAGTAGTTTTTGTCCTATCATCTTTCCTATACCTGCCGCCACTGTAAATCCTAAATCATGACTTCTGAATTATTAAAAAAATCATTTTCTCGAGACAGGAAAAAATCCAAAAATTCTTGTCTAATTCTCTTTTTGATCATTACATAAAATAACACACATACCGTATCGTATCTTCGCCAAACCAACCATCCAATGTCATAAATGATAAAGTATACAGACAGAAGAATAGAGAAATAGTAAGAATGACAAGAAGAACGAAACGAGTACGAGTATCCCGTGGTTGCGCAAAGTCGATGGCGGGCTTTTTTCTTGTCCTGCTTATCACCGCTGCTAGTAGATTCCACGCAAATGGCTTACGGCCCACTGCTTTCAATTCACGGAGGGATTTCTTTACGGGAACGACCGCTGCTTTTACCGGGACAGTGATGGGCTGGACATCATCATCGGCCTTGTTTCCTGATCAGACATCCTTTTCCGCTTTCGCAATAACGGACACTTCCAAGAAGGACGCCACCGATGGAATTTTATCATCAAAACTCGTGTCAATCATTCCGACCATGGAATTCGGAGCTCCCGCTACTAATGCTACTATTGGTTCTACAGTGTCCTCACAAATAGAGGATTATGTATCCTTGATGGAACGAACAGCCGCCAATAAGAACAATGCTCTATCTGAAAAATTATCTGGATCTTGGCGTTTATTGTATTCTAACGCTCCAGAAATTGTTAGTCTTTCCAAGGGACTTCCCCTAGGCTTTTATGTCGGTCCGACCTACCAGCCTCTTGACACGAGTTTAGGCTTCTTTGAAAACTTGGCTCAAGTGGAAAACCCGTACCAGCTTGCATCCCTCCAGACCATTGTGGTTGGTAGGGTATATCCCGGAGAAAAGGGTTCCTTTAATGCAGTTGGGGTCGAGAACACTGATAACAACCGGGTGGATGTTGAGTTTGAGTTGATCGTCTTTCAATTGGACAAAATATTGGGCATCACATTGGACGAACCGATCCGAAAAATCTTGATTCCTAAGAAGAAACAAACAAACGACAACGAAGGGCAAGTACTTCCAGCGAATGATCAAACCTACCTGGATGACAATGTACGGATTGTGCGAGGCGGTGATGGCTCCCTCTTTATCTTTTCAAGAGAAGAAAAGGACGATAAATCATCTCGAATGATGACGGCAAGCGAACGAGATAAGCTTTTTGCTTCAGCCGATCAAAATCGTGAAAGAAACCAACAATGTTCCCCTGACGACGAGCAGCAGAAGAAAGGCGATAGAGTTCCTGTCGAAATCGAGTTTTTGCTCAAAGAACAAACAAAGAAAAGCGCAGATAGCAACTATCAGTACTAAAGCGCTCAGTTACTTGCACTGAACTCATGCAATCCCTCATGCCAACTAGTCGTATGTCTCCTACATCATATACACCAGCAATCACAATTGCTTATCCACGATGTAACAGCACCGGTATTGCTTTTATTCAGAAGTAAGAGACGAAAAATATTAGTCCCAACGCAAGACTTTTATAAGTGATATGTGTCCAAAAAAGCCTACACTACCAGCTACGTATGCGAGCATATAGATATAGATTACGAGAAACAAACTTTATATTATCTTATCAGGTCATCGTTCATTGTTACTACAGTGTAGTAAATAGAAATGCGACGTACACGATAGCACATCAAGTACAAATCACATTGTGAACTTCATCCGTACAATAAACTATGATTGCAAAAACATATTCCTCCTCTCGTCTTATTCTATATTATTTTAATAGTGCAGCTGATTTCTCTACTAGCCGAAGGATAGTCCGAATCCGAATTGGAAATTCCTTCGTGCATCTCTTGGTCCGTATCTTAATGGCCATGCGTACGTAACTTCAACTCGTCCCATAGGAGTTCCTCCCGATATACCAACACCTGCAGCTGTACGAGTAGATTGAGCAACTTGCGTCCATGTTACAGGTTGCTGTTGTTGAAGTCGGTTATAATTATTTGTTAATGGTGACAATCCTACTAGTGTTCCAGCGTTCGCGAAAGCAAACAATCGGACCCCGTATTCGGCTAACATACCGCTGGGAGGCGCTACACTTGCAGCTAAGGATGCTGTGTAGTATAGATTCCCTCCCATCGCGTCACCTCCAGGAGTTGTAGATCCACCAGTTTTGGTTCGAGGACCGATACCAGCAGGAAGAAATCCACGCAATTGCATTGGACCACCAACGAAAAATCGATCGGAAATAGTCGGACCTTTACATATACCATCGTAGGAGATTGGTTGAAGGACACCACCAGCACAAGTTGCGTGAAGTGAGATATTTTCAAGGAATGAAGACGCGCTGCTGCTGCTGCTGCTGCTGCTATCATTGTCATCACTAACAAATTCCCTCATCGGTATATGAATTGCAGCTCCACCCTGTGCCTTCGCGAAGCCGACATCACCGGGTGGTCCTGCTAATTCAGCTAAACAAAATCCATCAAGGCCTACAGTTGGTTGGTACTTATTGTCAGTCCAACCGCCATTGGTCCGTGCTTCCCATTTAATCGAATGTATAAGATTTGATCCTGATTGCATTGCAATTTCTGGTGATGAATCGGTCCCATAAGGCAATTCAGTATGTTTTCGTGGTACTATATCACGCAATCCTAACGTCCAATCGATACCCCAATAAACTGATCCAGGATCAGTCACAGGTGCCATTTGAGAGTTACCAACATTCCCTGTATTGTCCAAATGCCAACTTATCATACGTTGATATTCTTGATAACTCCTACTAGATTCAAAATCAACAGTATCGACCAATGCCTTAAAACCAAGTGAATATTGTGATCCCTTTTGCAAAGCAAGTATTGTATGTGCTCCAACAGAATTTTCTGGAAACCAACTATATAGTGGACGTTCATGATTAAGAACAATTCGTGAATTTGCAGTTTGATCGACAGTATATTGTAAGAAGGACCGATCTAAGAATCCTGTTAAATTCAATAATGTACAACTAGTTTCAAATTGTGCCTTAGGTAACATCGTTGAACTATTCATTGCTTCTTCCATACCTTCGTGTTTCACACCACCTCCTATATACAACGAATACCAGTTCTTTTCATCAAGGATTACATTTAATTTATGAGGATTTCCTTCCGTATGTTGTTGTGTACTATTTTCACTATCATTATCATTATTGTCGTCGACATTCGTATCAAGTTCAATTTGGACTGAATTAAATGCTTGTGTTCTCATAAGATTATCAACAGCCTGTGCAACACCCACTTGTATTTGTGGTAATGATTGAATATCTTCAAATAATATTCCATTTTCCAATAATCTTGCATTGATTAAATCCTTGTCGGTTTTTATTAGTGTTTTCTTTTCAGTAGCATCGTCGCTCTTTTTTGATATAACATTAGCCGGAAATAGTACATTAATTCCATACCGTTGAACAAATGACATAAATTGTGTCTGTTGTTCTTGTTGTGCCCGTTCTTGCATAGCGGCATCGATACGTCCGGGAATGTCTGTCATGATTTATGATATCGTGTGATGCTCGTACAGTGTACGGATGATGATACTTAGACTGATATCTTTATTACGGTTGGCGCCAATACGGTATGTAGCTAGTGAAGAAGACGACGATGACGGCAGTAATACTGGTGCTTGTAACGACGACAGCAATAATTCGTATTATTCTATTTTTGTCTGTGGTTGGTTCTTGGTCTAGTAGTGTTGGTGTATTCTCATTCTTTTCTTGTGTCCAAGTGTATCCTCGTCCATCGTTGGTCGTTGGAAATGTTTTAAATGTGCTTTTGTCGAGAAAGTTGTGGATTATTTGTGAGGAGTTCAGTTGATCGAAATAACGACGTTTAGGGTTAGGGATTTAAAAAAAGGTATGCGTGACAGCACGGTTATTCGAACGTCGGTAGAAAGTATGCAAAGGTTTGTTTTTAAAAAAGCATGCCGGATCCGTTACACGATTACTGCAGAGTGGACTCGAAAATTGAAAATATTTTGTGCCAAAACAGCGAATAAGTTCCGTGTAAACAATGATCTACTACTGTAGTACAGTGTATGAATGCAACACATAATAGCGACAGCAGTATTAATAGACTACCGCAACAACAACAACAACAACAACAACATTCCTAATTGTTGTATTAAGAACAAGAACAAAACAAGCAAGAGCAAAGCCATAATGCAGATGTCAACGTTTACATTCGACGAGACCTTTGAGGCAGTCGTTGCAATATCTGCTATTTTAATTATATCTTCTGCAGCATGGATTATATGTATTTTAATTAATATTGAAAAAACAAAAGTAGTTGCATTGTCTACCGTACTTGAAGATGACGGTACCGGTAGTGGTGGTACTGGCAATGATTTACACTTTGAAGAATCAGTAACAACAGTCTCATCATCGTCATCATCATCTGGAGACAACAAACAATTAGAAGTAGAACCAGCTGATGGGAATACTACAAATAATGATGGTGTTATTAGATCATCTCCCACTAGAGGAAGTGGAAGAGGAGAAAGAGGAATTGTTACACCATCAACATCACCTCCATCTACTGCAAAAAGAAGACGTCGTAAAAATCGACGTGTATCTGGTATGTTTGTTGGTATCCAATGTTTAAGCGTATGTGTTTTAATTTTATTAACATATCTATTACTGGTTGTAAGTAGTGCACCTATCGCATTACGTATATTAGGTTCCCTATGTGTATTTGGTATCTTTTTAAGATTTCAAATTGGTGAAGAACTTCGTAGACAACGTGTTGATCGGATTATGTTACTGTTAAGTTTATTCTTGGTGATTGCTAGTATGTTAAGTTCACTCGTGTACAGTATGAAATCATTATCACAAGGTGAAATTTATGAAGGTCCAGCACGCATTGTTGGATATGATATGGAACAATACAATAATAGTCAACATGATCCAACAACACGTACCGATATTGCTGTTACTTGGGGTAAAAATTGGGGTTGTCCATTATCTGGTGGTAAAGTCTGTCAAGCACGTATTCAGGGTGCGATGTGTCAAACACATCCTGAAAAGGAACAAACTAAGCATAAACCAAATTATGATGAAGATAGTGATGGTCGTCGGTTTTTGAAAGAAACGAAGGAGGAAGAGCAAGCAGAAGAGGTGGAAGAAGAATTGGAGGAAGATCTAGAGGATGAAGAAGATTCCAATCAAGACCTTGAAGAAGATAATGAATCATTAGAAGAAGAAAATGAAGAACTTAAAGAAGAAATTGAAGAACTTAAGGAAGAAAATGAAATTGAAGAGGAGGAGGAAGATGAGCTTGTCGATGAAGAAAATACGGAATTGGATGAAATTGTTGATGAATACGATGAAGATATTATGATAGTAGAAGAAGAGGAATATGACCAGGCAGAAGAATACGAAGATGCGATATACGAAATGGATGAAGAAAATTTAGAAGAAGAAATTGAGTCCACCGATGATGATGCTACTATTGAAGAATTGGATGAAGAGATCGACGAAGATGTTGAAGAGATCGACGAATTAGACGAAGAATACGAAGAGGTAAGGTATATGGTATATCTACCTTATGACTGTCTTGTGTGTGCTTGGCATAAATACATGGTATATTCATTTATGTTTTGTTTACCAGATACTTACCCATTTCTTTATTTCACTGTTTTCGTCGTCGTTTGTTTTTCATATTATAGGATGAAGAATATTTTGACGAATACGCTGACGAATTCGAAGAAGATTCCGAAGATGAGTATGAGGAGTTCACAGAGGAAGAAGAAGTAGTTGATGAAGAATTAGAAGAAAAAGAAGAAATAAAGGAGGAAATTGATGAAACTGAATCTGTAATCAACAACACAGATAAAAAGATCAACCATAAAGATACTCCTTCGAAGAACGAAGAAGCGGGTGATGATGTTTACGAAGAAATGGCTGACGAAGTTTATGAGGAGGAGGAGGAAGAAATCGAAGAAGAATACGAGGAAGAGGAATATGATGAGTGGTATTGGGATGAATCCCCAGATTCGTATGACGACGATATTTACGAGGACGAATACTGGTCATCATACGATTGGGATAGTGTATGGGGCGAGCAATCATGCGAAGATTTGTTTGACTCTGATGTTGCTTCTAAAACGTACGATATCAACACACCTGCTGGTGGGGATGACGAATGGCCATTCGTAAACATCTATGGAAGTTGTAAGACATGCGAGGCATACGTTTTGGATTACTTTGCAGAAGAAGCATTCGAAGAAGTCGAAGAATATAAACAACAAGCAATAGTATACTTGGCTGGAGCGATGGCAGGATTTATCTGGGCGACTTTGTCGTATGTCAAATATCGAGTCATGCCAACTGCCGAGAACGAAATTGAACTATTGGGTGGCGATGGAGGCGTAATGGCGTAGGTAGTATTTAGTTACCGAATTTTGTCTGTTCATGAAAATAAGAGCTGTAGATAAAAACGAACCAATTTTTAAAATATTATATATAATTTTCTTATCATAGCATATTGTTACTCCTGGTTAATTTTAAAATGAAAGTTTGTATGCGAGTACAAAAACTAGCACAAACTTAGATAAATTCCTCTGGTCGACTTTCTGCTTTGTCAATTTTACCCGTCGGATTACATATGTACATAGCTATCACAGTCCGTCCGTATTTTCGATTACGGATACCTATCATGGTCACCTTATCCCCATTGTACACATGCGGTAAATCACCCCACAATTCAACGGGGTATTCTATTAGAATAATAGTATCATCTGTTACCACAGGAGAGCCAGCAGCTGCATCCAATAGATCAGCGTATGTAACTTCCTCGTACGGAGGACAAATTGTTAAAATATTATATGTTTCACCCTCCGGTATTCCCACCGATACTGGATCTCTCAATAATTGTAATACATCCGAACAAATTATCCGTGTCGAATAATCTTCACCGTCAAATTTACACCAAGGTATATTCCGAGAAATTGCTCCACAACAATCACGTGACAAATCACAAAACGTACAATGTTTAGCACCTCGACTCATCGATTCTAATCCGACCGAACCCGATCCAGAAAATAAATCTAAATGTCGGACAGGATAATCGTACAGATCAAATGATTGAAACGTCGAATATACAGCCTCTCGTACTTTCCCCATCATCGGTCGTAAGTAAACTGTTGGAGAATCCAATCGAAGGCCACGAGCGGTCCCACCCAGTATTTTAAGGTTACTAGGATTGTTCAAACCTGCTTCTCGTGCCTTACCCTGAGGTCGTAGTTTCGGATTCTTTGATCCACCAGCTACAGATTTATGTAAGTGTTGTATATTGATTAACATCGATCGCAAACACAAACCAATTATTAGTTAGAAGAAAAAGAAAAGAAAGCAATTTTCGTGATCAATAATTTGGAGTTGGAATTATAAATCAAAAGTCAAAATCAAAGCAACTACGGTAAACAACCACAATAGACTCACATCCTGGGGTTCTTGTATCTTCGGGGATAACATGTCCCAATGGAGGTCTCTTCGCCAGTACTTTTCGTTTTAAATTCGCTGGTATCGGTACTCCATCTACTACTGTTTCAATGTTCTTTTTATTCCTTTTCTGATTTTCTGGGCGTTTTGCAAACAGACGACTATCATTCTTGTTGATTGCTTCTATCTTATTACTCCGACCGAAAGATGAAGCAGCATTATTTTGGATCGGTAGATGAAACGAAGTAACGGACGGAAGTTCTGATATTCTATGTGCAACCAGTAATAAGAGACCCATGACAGAAAATACCAACCTAAATCTGGTTGGAGATGTGGATTGCATCATCTTTGAATTAAGCCGACTGGAGAAAAATAGATAAGAAAAGCTTCGCTACTCGAATTTGGTCGTAGGATGTATCAACAAATAATATCGTCGTCTATCTTTGGTCGAGCAGTGTCGGGATGATAGTCAAGAGATGCGGAAAAGATATGAATTGCAAGAACATCATGAGAGCGATGCAACGAGTTGATTGCACTATTAATTTCATGCTGTTTTTTGAGTGGCGTTGAATAAAGCAGGTACATCAAAGTATGCGGGATTGAAAATCTGAGTCACACTTTTTCAATCGTGGACGTTTTTCGCGAGTGGGCGTTTATTTCAGAAATTATTTGCGTTTCTCTCTTGCGAAAAGCGAAAAGCAAAAAGCAAAAGCAAAGTTATATCAACGATGTTGCTTCGTTTTCTTCTTCTTGTCTTCTTCTTGCTCGATGCAAGTCGAAACAAAATCATCACGAACCG
>Ga0115007_10000995_pt1 | contig 18496 bp, 9 predicted proteins | sample ArcOceMetagenome_2_FD_87166 | JGI IMG/M metagenome (GOLD analysis project Ga0115007, IMG submission 87166) | Marine eukaryotic phytoplankton communities from Arctic Ocean - Arctic Ocean ARC135M Metagenome | ecosystem: Environmental > Aquatic > Marine > Oceanic | place: Arctic Ocean | collected...
CTACTGAGGTCTTACGTTTCATCCAACTCAGCCTGGGCCGCCCCCCCCCCGCCGCGGCCCCCGCAATTATCCCGGGCCCCCCCCCCCCCCGCCAGTTGACTGTGACGTGGTGCAGCTTCACGACGGATGGCGAGTTGTCACTACTCTCGGTGTCCTTTTCCCCGCCAGAGTTGTTCGTGTCGCCTTGTCGCAGCGCGCACCGCATGCTTTTGTTTGTTTCGATCGCGTCCGTGAGGCGTTTGAACTTCACCGGGTCCAGCGAGCTCGCGAAATCCGCGAGCCGCGACCCGCTTCCGTTGTACACGTGGAAGTACGGCAGCTTAACCACCCCTAGTTTGCGACACAACTCCTTGCACTCGTCGAAGTCGATTTTCACGAACAACACGTCTTGTTCTCGCTTCGCAAGTTTCTTTAAGGCGGGGTAAAGACGGCGACACGAGTTGCACCACTTGCCGTAGAACTCGACCACCAGTAAGGTGGACGCGCGTTCGTTTCCGTACGCGGCTCGCATCACGTCCCGCAGTTCTTGTTCAGACGTAACGTCAATGAAGTTTGACGTCGCGGGGGTGTCCCACCACCCCGGCTCGCGCTCGTCCGCGCGCCCCAAGGCGTGAACGACGACGGGAAGAGAGCGGCGTGGCGCCGTAATTTTTTTTAGATTGCGCGATCCTCCAACCGACGCGTTGATGCGTTGTTTGGAACCGCCGAAGGCGCTCGCGGAACGTGTGCCGAGCGTGGAGTTTTGACGCGCCCTGCCTGGCGAAAACGCGACGACGACGCGCAATGACGAAACCACGCTATTCATCGTGAATGGCGCCGGACGCGCGCGGGGCGGCGCGCCGCTTAGATTGAGACACAACGAGCAAAAAGCGCCGACTGCCAAAAAAAGATTTTCACTTTTATCTCGACGAAATATCTCGCAACCTATTTGGTACGAGCGAGTTGTATGGGCAAACAGTCTCATCAGATCATCACGCAAAGAAGATGCCAGCCTTTTCATCACGCCTCGACCCCCCGACGCGCACTCCGCGCGCGTCAGTTTGGGTTACGCGACCGCGTTTCCGACCGTTACCGAAGGGTTTGTGAACGCCATGGGGGCGCTGCGACGCGCGTTGACCGCGCTGGCGCGCACGCGACCGACCGCGGCGCACCGCGGCTTCGCCACCAACATCAACCAAACCTACGGCGCACCCGCGGAGACGTTCAAGAGAAAGGTACGCCCGACTTGCGTTGCCGTGTGTGATCGCGTTCGGTTACGGGCTGTGTTGCCCGGTGCGGTGGCGTACTTCGCGCCAAGTCGCCGTTCGCACCGACCCGCACCTGCTCGGGGCGCGACGAGAGTCACGAGGGGACCAACCCTAAATCGAACGTGGTCCCGAACGTGGCGAGACGACTGATTCCTCCTGGAGACACATCATGGTCCCAGTGATGAGACTACCCTCGTCTCTCTCCATTTCAGTCACCCAAACCCGGTCATCTGACCCGTGCTCCTTGTGCTCCCGTCATCTCCACCCCAACCACTCCCAACTAATCAGGTGACTATTTACTCCCCCGCGCGCGCGGCGTGCCAGCAAGGCAAGGCTTTGGTGGGCGGGTGGAAGATCCATCCGGGCGAACAGGTGCGCGTTTTTACCTTTCCCAAAGCAGGCGGCGCTATTTGATGCCCCGTATGGAGTGCAGTTACGGAAGTCTTACCACTACAATAAAGTACACTAGAGTACCAGACTGTTTGCGTACTGTGCGAAAATCGCCCAACACAGCGCACTCGGGACTGACTTTTTTCTTTCCGCACTGCAGCAAAAGTGGGAAAACCCACTCACCGGGTGGACGTCGAGCGGCGACGCTTTGAGTCATCAGTTCAACTCGATTGTTAACTTTGAAACCAAGGAGGCCGCGATGAAGTGGTGCGAAAAGATGGGGTGGGAGTATGAAGTGATGGCGGTACAGCGGCCGAACCCGAAAGGGAACTCGATCATTCCGGGGGCGGGGAAAATCGGCGCAAAGCCGAAATCGTACAGCGACAACTTTTCGAGCTTACGAAAAGGAACGCCGATATGGCCGCACCCGGGGTTCGAACCCGCGGCGAAGTGAGGAGGTCATACTTGAGTTGCTCACGGAAAACGTGATGCAGAGACGCCTGCGCGGAGATGACTAAAACGCTTTACGTGAGGAATATGATGTATACCACCCCCAACGAGTGTCGTAGCACGCTCGTCAAAATCAATTCACGATGCGAATTTCGTTCGTCTCTCTTCTTCCCGTAAAACCACTATCGGGTAAACTTCTCGCACCTCATCACACAGTTCGTCTCGCCGCAGGTCACGCGACGTGCGGGGCAGGGCAGGGTCGGCCAAAGCGACCGTAGCGGCGTAGTCCAGACGAGGTGTTGCCTTTTCCAGGGGATCAGTGCAAGGGTTTATTTAGTCGCCGTCGTCACCGTCGGACGCACTGCGCACGAGTGGGACCGCCGCCGCCGACCACTAAATCTCGGAACCCGCGTCGCCGTCGCCGTGCGCTAAGGCGTGTACGCCCCAGTTCCTTCCAACAGCCAGACGCATCGTACGCCAACCGTGACCACCGTGTGTGTCCGTAAACCCGGCCGCACACGCCATCATGTCCTGCAAGTTCAAGATGCGCTGTCACTACGACGTGTTGGGCGTGGAACGCGATGCGGAGGATTCCGAGCTGAAAAAGGCGTACCGCCGTTTGGCGCTGCAGTGGCACCCCGATAAGAACCAGCACCGTTTAACCGAAGCTGATTCTAAATTCAAAGAAATCCGAGGCGCGTACGAAACCTTGAGCGACCCGAACGAACGCGCGTGGTACGATTCGCACAGGGAGGCTATTTTGCGCAGCGGTGTCGCGGGCGCCGGTGACGACGCGCGACCCGAGGATGAGATCGACTTGATGCCTTATTTCGCCTCGAACTGTTTCCGAGGGTTCGAAGACGACGACGGCGGTTTCTTTGGAGTCTACGGCAAGCTTTTCGCCGCGCTGGATTCCCAGGAACAAAGCGCGTCGCTCGCGGCGAACCGGGAAAAGTTCGCAAACGGCCCACCCTTTGGTTCGCAACACGACGACTGGAACGGCGTGAAAGCGTTTTACGACCACTGGACCTCATTTTCAACGATGAAAACCTTCGCGTGGGCGGACGAGTACAACCTCGGGGAGGCGGATAACCGGAAAGTTCGCAGGCTGATGGAAGAAGAAAACAGGAAGCTCCGGAAAAACGAGGTGAAGGAGTTCAACGACACGGTGCGGCAGTTGGTGGGGTTCGTTAAAAAACGAGACAAGCGGTTCGTCAAGCGGCAGCTTGAAAAGGCTCTCCTTGAAAAAGAAACCGCCGCGCTCGCGGAACGGCGGAAAGCGGAAGCCAAGCAAGAAAAGCACAAAAAAGCCGCCGCGTTTGAAGAAGCGGACTGGACGAAGCAAGACGCGGACGGCCCGCAGTGGCTGCGGGACGAAGTCGACGCGGCGGACCGCGCGAAGCGTGAAAAAGCGGACCAGCGATTGGAGTTGTTCTGTCCGGTGTGCCGCAAGCTGTTCAAAAGCCAGAAGCAGTGGGAGAACCACGAACAAAGCAAGCAGCACAAACAATCGGTGCTGCGGCTGAAGGAGGAGATGATGGCTGATGAGGAGCTGGTGCGGGTGGCGATGGACGAGATGGAAAGTGGGAGCGGGAGCGGTGGGTCGGGTGGTGATTCGGATGAGGGAGACGAGGACGATTTGAGGGAAGGCGAGACGCGCGACGGAACCGAAAAGGCAGACGTTAGCGTTGATGACGGTTCGGACGACGATGATAATGAGGATGCTTCTGATGATGACAATGATAAGGGTGATGACGAGGGTGATGACGAAAAGGATGACGAAAACGACGAAGACGCGATGTTGGCGCGAATGATGGGGCACGCGAGGGTTTCCAAGAAGGTACCCGTGGCGAACGTCACCGACGGCGGCGTGTCGAGCTCGGACGACGACGACGCGCGATCGGTGGCGTCGTCCGCGTTTTGCGACCGCGCGGCGCGGAACAAGCCGAGGAAGATGCTGAAGAAGAACAAGGTTGGGCGAAAAGGAGGAGTCCGGCACACAGAGGCGGCTAGTGAGTTTGACGTGCAAAGAACGCGCATCGAGGAAGATATCACGGAGGTCGGGAACGACGCCGAGAACGACGAAAACGACGCGAACGCGCGGTCGAACAAAAAAACCTCGCTGGGTTTCGACGTTTTGGACGCCGAGGTTAGGGACGACGGGGTTGGCCTTTTAGAGGTGATTGACGATACCAGCGATACAGGCTTACCGAAAAACGGCGACGACGACGACGACGACGACGACGGCGAACCGCAAAACCTCCCGGCGAAGAAGAAATCGCGGCGCGCGAAGAAGGGAAAAGGCGCCGGTTGCAAAACCGACGAAATCGGTACCGCCGGCGAACTTCTGAACTGCGCGTTGTGCCGCCTCGTGTTCAAGTCGGGCAACGCGCTTCACAAGCACTTGAAGGAAGCGCACTCGGGGACGCATAAGAAGAAACGGTAGAAACAAGGGCTGCTCGCCCTACGTGTTTCTATCACGGCGTACCAGTAGTGTTACCACACGTACTTCTGTCCCTCAAAATAAATACTTCTCACAAGAGTTACCAACAGTTACCACAATTTCCCTAAAATAAACTGTTACGTTCTACAGCGTTCTTTTCGTTCGTACCAGCGCGTTTCCTTCTCGGTGGAACCTACTCGCGGGTAACCCGGCGGCGACTTCGTCGTTCGCGTCCACGCGGTGGAAGTTTAGTTTCTGCATGCCGTGCGTGGCGTACTGTTCGTTCGCCACCGCTTTTGCGGACTCGTCATAGTAGTTCGCCAGTTCCTTCCTCCGGTCGTACGCCGCTTGCGCCCCGCCCCCGCCTTTCCACTGCACCTGCGGTACCATCCCCGGATCGAAGTGGTCCTCGGTGTCTTTGTGCGCGTGCAGTTCCGAATACTCACTGGCGAAGGCTTCCCTTTGCGTGTGTTTGTCGTCGCCCATCATCACGCCGTCCTGCATGGTTATGGACGATCGCGTGTCCTCCCCCGCCCACACGTTTCTTCGCGGCCCCTCTTTGAAAATCCCCTCGTCCACCAGCTCTGCTTTTGGAAGCCAATCCGGACCCAAGCTGGTTTGCGAATCCTTCCCCGCGTACTTGTTCCGCCGCGGGCCGTCGCTGAAAATACCTTCGTCGCTGGCGCCTTTCTTGGGAATGAAACCAGGCCCCAGGGTCTGGTACGAATCCTTCCCCGCGTGGATGTTAACCCGCGGGCCTTCCGCAAAGATCCCTGGAGGGATAAAAAAGAAAACGTCAGGCTCTCGTGACGTGTATGAGGGATTGGTATTACGTAAACAGTCAGGGTAATGGGCAGAGGTAGTAGTCCCTTCTGGTCGTAATAGTCCCTTCGGAAGGACGAGTATGGGCAATCGCAGAGGCGGTTTGTGGTGATTGGGAAAGCCCTTCCGCACCTTCGTTAATCGCGCCGACGCCGTAAAAACCACCCTCGCCGTGTTTGATGTTCGCCCTGATTGTGAAAAGAAAAGCGTCAGTCTTGTATATCGCTATGTATGGACAAACAGTCAGGGCAGAGGTAAGAAGTCCCTTCGCAGGACGAGTATGGGCAATCGCAGAGGCGGAACGTGGTGGGTGGGAAAGGCTCTTACCGCGCGCGCTCGCCCGCGTGTTTGTTCTTCGTGGGGCCGAAAATCCCCTGAAGCGTGTTCCCGCGTTTCCCGACGATCCCGTCGTCGGAATGCTCCAGGGACGTCGCACTGGCTTTCCCCGAAAACCGCGAAGGCCGGTCCTCTTCGAAATACCCGTCGCCTTTGTTGTGCTTCAGCGACATCCCAGGGCCAAAGGAAGACTCCCCGTCCTTCCCGGCGAAACCGCCGCGCATGCCGTGTCTTTTCTCGTCGAAAATGCCCTTGGAGTTTTGCCAGAAAAATGTCAGTGTCAGTCTTGTATGGGCAAACAGTCGTCCGGGATTTGGGAAAGGCAACACGTACCTCGTCCGTCGCGCTTGCGTCCACCAACATTCCAGCACCGTGCGTACTGGACGCCATGCGCTTCCCCGTGTGCCCGCCCCTTGAGTGCGCGCCCTCCGCAAAGAAACCCTCGCCCTCCTCCGTGCTTCGTCCGCCTTGCCCGCGTGAAGCCCCCGCGCCCCACGACATCGCCCCCGAGTCTTTATCCACCCCGCTGCCGTACGCGTCCACGTGCCCCCCAGTGATTTTCTTCTGCCCGAACCGAGGGCCTTTCTATTCGAATATCCCGTCGTGCGTCTTGCCCTCCGCGCCTGCTAGGCCGCCTTCGTGGTAACTCAGCGACGACCGGTGCGCGTCTTGCTTCCACTCCGCCTTCGCCGCTCTGCCGGGCCCCTCGTCCGCGCGGCGGAAGATGCCATCCTCCACTGCATCCGGGTTGCCCATCAAGGACCCGCCGTGGAACCCCATGTGCGACTGCGCGATGGGCCGGTGCCCCGCGCTGCGGCGGTTCTCGTCGAAGATCCCGTCGAACTGCGCGGAACTCTTCGCCACGAAACCGTTGACGTCGCCGGTTTCGATGTTCCCCTCGCTCGGGTGGTGGTAGTTCGCGCCTTTGCCTTTGGATAAAGGGCCGTTCTGGTAGGTGCCTTCCTGGACACCTGGCACCACGGCTCGCATTGTTCGGTCAGAGGGCCGGGACGCGCGTACGCTCTTCTTGGAAACCCCCACGTCGCCGAGCGCGTCGCCGCCGAGCGCGCCGCCGCCCGCGCCGCGGCCGGTTTGAATCGCCATCCTGGACGTGAACCGCTCAAGCGCGCCTCGCGCGTTGTTCACCGGGGGCGGTACCCGGCCGTTGGGCTTCATCGACGCCAGCACCCCGGCGTCCATGTCGTTGTGTTTCGGTAACGGTTTCTGTTGCAACCGGTCGATCCCGCCCCGGTACCCCTCGTACGGGTCCACGAAGTTTTTGTGGTGCACGCCGCTTCCGCTGAAGGACGACTCGCCTTTTCTGCCCGCGTGCAAACCTTGGTAATACCCCTCGAACTCGTACCCGTTGGTGTAGTACTTCCCGTAAAGCTCGGGGTCGTCTCCGCGGTAGTCCAGCCCGCCAGGGCCGCCACCACTGGATGCTTTCGTGAAGGTCGCGTCGAGGCGCGCCGACGCCTCCGCTTTCTCCGCCGCGTCTCGCGCCCGCGCCTGTTTGACTTTGTTGGAAACGAACTCCGGCATCGGTGCGTGGTTGGAAAGAGGCACCCCCCCGCGCGGAGGGCGGTAGTTGGGGTCCCGGTAGTGCGAACCGATCGCATCACTCACACGCGCGCCCTCCCCAATCTTCGCCTTCACTTCGTGCGGGTCGTACGACTCGATGATGTGCGGGTTCTTCGTGTGCGCAAACGCGTTCGGGTACTTGGACCGATCGTACTGCCCGCCGTACTCGTCCGACATGCGCGCGTAGTGGTTGCTGGAACGCATGGTTTCGTTCTGGGTTTTTTGAGATTTTGACAACACAAGAGATAGAAGTGGGGGTGGTCAGTACGTGAGGCCGTGACTCGTCGCGCGTCCTGTGGGATGGACCAATCGAAGGATCAATCGTCCAGAGTCCGACACCGAATCGACCGAGAATCTCATCTCTCGGGGGTACGTCTACGTCTCGTCAGCGTAACAAAGCGCACGTACCGCGTACACCCGCGGGTGTTCTTTTTTCCGCGCGTGGACGTTATACTCGGGGACCGTCGACATCGCGGGAAGCGAGATCGACGAACGTGCCCGCGCCGCGCGTCTCGAGATGACACAGGCGCACCCTCGGTCCAAGAGTTTCTTTTCGTGACACCGCGGCCTTGACTTTTGGCTGTTCCGGATTTGGAGCAGGATTTCGAGAGACGTTTGGAAACGGTTTTCAAATCCGCTCGTAGCAGCCCAGCGCCCCAGCCAAGAAAACAACTCTTGCCAACTGGCAAAGTGTCACACAAGCCTCGACGCAATCGCGCTCTACACGTCCCGTCTCACGATGGCAGCCGTTTCCGGCGCGCTGGTTGTCGGCGGTTTACCCTCCCACGCCGTGTTCCGCACCAATCGCCGCGTCCCCGACCGCAAGGTGCGCACCGCTCCCTCGATTGCGTCGTCTTGATTACTCGATTGCCCTTTCCAACGACTCAACACCAGATGGGTAGGGTGCCGCGTACCATGGGATGCTCGCTGTCGCTGTGCTGACCCACCACGGCTTGTTTTGACCACGTATCCCACCCCAATCCCGCGTCCTGTCACATCTCCCGTATTCCCTCCCCTCACAGGCGGCGCCTCTGCGCTCGTTCGCGCGCGTGCTTCCCAAACGCCGCGGCGACGCAACGGTGTCAAATGCGTTTGCGAGCTGGAGCAACGCGCACCAAAAAATCGAGGTGGTCACCGACTCCGCCAAGACCCCGGCTTGGCCCACCGGAGTCAGTCCCCCCAAGGAAACCGCGCCTTGCCGCGAAACCCTGGCTCAGTTGGAGCTCGTGGCGGACGACGCGAAGGCGGCTTCGCACCGAGCGCAAACGGAGTTGTACGACGCGAGCTCCCGGTTAAAGCAAACGGAATCGCCTCTGGCGACGGCGTCGCAAAACCACGGTGAACAACAGCAAAAAGTCGACGCGGCGGTCGCGAACCTTCGCGCGGCGGAGGACCAGATGCAAAGGGCGGACGCGAATTACGCACCCGTGGCGTTTTCCAACGACGCCGCGGTTCGGGCGAAGCATAGCTCTGGCACCGCGATGAGCGACCTGACGCACAGCGTGAAAGCCAAAGCCGAGGAGGTTTTGGTGGCTAAACAACGGGTGGATGAGTTGAAACTGCTTCTCGGAAACGCGGAGACCAAACGCGACAGCGGCGTATCGCTGGCGGCGCTCGCGGCGGATGAGATGGACAAATCAGAGAGGCACTTGGTGAACTGCGATACCCAGTTCCGACACATGCACGGGCTGGTGGTCAAGTTGAGCGACGAACTCGCCGCGGCGAAGCTTGTTCGGGACGTCACCACGCCTCACCTGGAAACGCTGAAGACCCACTTGCTTGAAAAAAAACGCGATCTCGAACACGCGCGAAACGCACTGGACGTCGCCGCCGCAAACCAACTCAGGGCAGTTTCAATCGCGGAGCAGAGCATCGCACAGGTGGAACGGGTCGGGAAGGAACACGGCTTGGCGCTTGGCAGGTTTGATTTAGGGGAGGCGTTTTCAAAAACGGTCACGTCGGAGAAAGACGCGCTACGGGAACAGTTCCAACGAGCGGTCAGCTCGGCGAGCGCGGTTCGCGAAAAAGCAAGCGCGACGCAACAAAATTTCGCGGAAGCGCTCGCGCGCGTGTACGCCGCGCGCGCTGAGCTCGCCACTAAGACGCACTCCGTGGAGGTTGCCGTTTCGATTCTGGGCGATTTCGAGGGGCTGTTAGAGAAAGCCTCGGTTGCGCAGGAAGTGGCGAGTATTGACAAGCAGATGGCGGAGCGTTTGTCGGCGCGGAGCGGTGAGATTTTCGACGCCGCAAAGAAAAAGGCGAGCGACTACGCGCGTTTGGTCGTCGCGTCAGAGGCGGTGTTGGACGCGGAGTGGGCATCAGAAGCGGCGCATGCTGAGGCGCAGAAAGCCAGGGCCAGTGCTGATTTGAGTAAAAAGGACATCTCGCGGGTGGAGCACGCCTGGGCGTTAGCCGCGAGAGTGGCGGAGGCGGAGGCGGCGGCGGTTGAGGGTTTTTCGCTGGAAACCGCGGCCGCGAAGGAAAGGGCGAACGAAGCCGCGGCGCTTCAGCGCGAGCTTCACGTGCAGGAAGCGAATTCGGCGAAGGAAAGAGTCGCGGAACAGGACAAGCTGCGAGTGCTTGAGATGATGGAGATGGCCAAGCGGAACCGGGCGATGGACATGAAGAGCAAGACGAGCGGTTTGGCGGGTAAGTACGCCGGCGGTTCCGGCGACGCACAAACGCAACGCAACAACGCCGTGCCGTTACGCAGGCCGTTCCAATTCCAAGACACCGTAGAAGATGAAACGTCGCAACCTGTAAGCGTTGGGGCGGTGCAGAGCGTGGGCGCGAACGAGGAGGACGAGGAGACGGGGATGTCCATCAGGAAGTGGTTTTCTTAATTTTATTTTTGGTTCATGTTTGCGAATGCACGACCCTCGGATCGTTCCAACCCGCGTTCGATGTTCTCTTGGTATACAACGATGTTCTCGTAGTACTGCAACGTGCTTGTTCTCACTGGTAATACCCGTGTCCCTCGCCCCCGTCGTGTCTCACCACAGTCCCCACCGTTTCGGTTTCGGGGCAGGAGCGAGGGATGACTCGGGTACACTCGATGCGCTGTGCTTCGCGTTTTCGGTCCCGCCCACCATCGGCGAGTTCTCACGCCTGTCCGACGTCAGCACAACGTACGTCCCGATACAGTTAAACCCGACCCCAGCGCCGAGCACGGCGAGCATGAAACTTGTGCGCCCGCGGAGAGGCATCCCCAGCCCCGCACCGCACCCGCGCACCGTGGGGTCTGGGGACGTCGGGTGATCTCGTTCGGATGTGTGTAGATGTTTCGGATTCGGAGAATGTGCTTTACTGCAAATTTCCGCGCCGTCCAGAGACACGAAGTATTACACTCAGTTACAACTCTCAGTTCAAAATTCTACTGCATGGTCTCCAAGTCCCTCGTCAGCACCCCGAGCGTCTGTGCTGCAAATTCCGCTAACCCCTCCAGGGTGGAGATCTTCAGCGACTTATTGCAGTCGTCGCGCGTATCGATTTCCGTCGCGTCCGTTTTTTCGTCAAACGAATAACTTATTTTTTTAGAAGCATCCTTTTCATCCCGCCCCGCAATCCCCCGCGCCGCCTGCAAAACGCAAATCGCCGCCGTTTCAGGAGAACACTCGCCTAGGTGGTCGCGGTCAGTTGAAACACCACCGCCAACACCAGAAGAAGAAGATCGCCGCACGACGTGCTTCAGCGCACTGACCATGGTTTCGAATATCTTCCCGACCCGGGTTTCGTCGCCCCCGGAGAACGTCGTCGCTAAGCGCGCCGCTACTAACCACCCTTGCGTGTACGTTTTCGTTTTCCGCGACGACTGTTTGTTGTTGGTCACGCCTCTCAACTGATCGTTCCCCACCACACAAATCCCGTCCGTCAGCACCAACCAAATCGCCGCGTGCTCGTGCTTCGCGAAAAGAAGCAAAGCGGCTCGTGTGAAAGTCGGAATGGTTCCGTTGTTGGTGTTAAAGGTACTTCTATGTATGGGCAAACAGTCAGGACTTAAAGGCGTCGCTATTCCGGCGAGCGTTTTCTTGGCGAAGACGGCAACCGCGGCGTCGAGCGATTGAAACAAACCAGCTCGCGCCGCGAAAAAAGCGCACACACAAACCAACCGCAACACCCCAAACGGCCATGTTTTCAGTAAACAAACGGTGACTGCTTGGAACGTTTGGAACGTCTTGTCCATAACGTCTTTGCCGGAAGTGCTGACTATATTGTCCATGGAGTCAGTCTCAGCAGTGCGTACTATGAACTCCGCGAGAAGAAAACAAACCGCTTCCGCGGCGGAGACGGGTTTCGGCAATTTATTATTGCTCGTCACCTCCGCGTTGTTAATAAACGCGCACGCGCTTTCGTACTCCGAGACGTGTATGTCCATATCACCAGAAGTGACAGTCGCGTCAAACGAAAATGTCTCGCCAGCGCGGACGCACCGCGCGAGTTCGCGAAGCGCTTCCGAAGTGTCGTCGGTCACGCCTCCTTTGTCTGCGTCGCAACATTCTTCAATGGCACGCAAACCGGCTAACGCGAGTTTCCACGCGAAGCCGTTGGTTTTATCGTCGGTTTCGTCGATAAAACAGTCCAGCTCTGTATCGATGTTCGTCACTGAAACGTCGTCATCCGTGCCCGACCCTAAAGCGTGCCGCGCGTCTTTGGACGCGGTCGCGCCGAGTTCCGTGAAGGTAAGAAAGTTTTCGTTTCGTTTGGCGCGGGACAGGAAAGCGCCCCCTGTCGCCGGGTAGTTCTGTTCAAAAAAAGAAACCGTCGCAGCGGCTAACGATCGCCAGCGTTTTTCGGCTATTTCTGCGTAGCGCGTGTTTGCGTGTTTTTCGTCGTGCGACGATTGGGGTCCCTCGGTTCCCGCAATCGACCGCCGGTGCTGAAGCACCAGCGCGGGGGCGGTGACCATCGCGCGCGTGGTAAGACTACTCGAGTGATTTGTTTTAGACTCGGTCGTACCCGACTGAATGTCCATACCCGACTGAATGCTCATACCCTCCATCGCCGATTGTATGTCCGTTTCAACTAAACAAAGCGCCGCCGCGCTTTCGGCGCGCTGCAGCGACTTGCCGAACCAGGCGGTTTGTTTCACCGACTCCGAAAGTTTGCCGATCGTGGAGTGGGCGTGTTCGAACCGTTTCTGGTAACGGCTTTTCGTGTTTTCGTTGCCTTGTATTGAATGGCAAAGGCCAGTATTTTCGTTCCCTTGTATTGACTGCAGCGCGAACTCAAACGCCCGGGGCGCGTTCACCGAGACGGAAAACAACGCGGAACCCGCCGCGACAAAAACGCCGCCCTCCGCGGAACCCGCGACGGTGACGGAAATTTTGTCGTGTCGAGAAACACCGTCGCCCTCTGTTTCGCGAAGTGGTGCAGCAGGCAGTTGTCCCACCCCTACGCAAATTCCACTCGACACGTGGTGACACGAAATCGAACTTGAATGAGCTGGAGTTAATAACTCATCAAAACCCGAAACCGACGCCAGGTACAGAAACGGCCCGACCGCGGCGCACGATTGCGTGGTTCGCGACGGAAACGTTTCCTTAGTGGCAAAGCCCTGCAACATCCCCACGAGTCGAACTTCCAGATCTTTACCTTCTTCGCGTGCCTCTTTTTCGTTTTCGTTTCCGTCTTCGTCTTCGTTTCCACAAAAACCCGTCGCGTCCAGCCCCGGCCCGACCGCCAAAACGCACCCGCCGCGCGTCACCAACAACAGCTCGTTGCTAGGGGAGTGCAGACACGTCGTGAGGTTGTTAGGTTTAGGGTTTGGGGTGCGTAACGGGTTCCGGGTTTTTCCAGTCACAGGTGTATCCAGGGTTTGGTTAGTCACAGGTGTCTCCATAGCAGCCTCGACAGCGGAATCCGCCGCGTGTGCGATTTTTGACAAGTGCACCCTCCGCACCGCGCGGCGCGTCGCCAAACACCACCGCGCGGCGACGACGTTTTCCGAGCCGAGCGTTTGCCCGTACGACTCGCCACACGGGATTTCCGTTTCCGTGGAAGACACGACCCACAAATCGGAACCGCCACTTGAGTACAACGTTTTCGCGTGAGGCACACGTTGGCTCAAAACCGTCACGTCGCCGCGATTGCTTATGAAATTGTTTTCCGGCCCCGCGCGCAACTCGCGCGCGAACAACGCGGGACACGGTTTCTTTGTAGATGTATCTTCACAGGATTGAACTCCTGAGGTAAGGCACACCAGCTTCATGACGTCCTGTCTGTTGTCACGTGTGTCGTCCCCAGACTGTTTGCGCACTACGCAAATCGCGGCTTCAGTGACGACGCCGTGTTTTCCCCTAAAATTTGTATCAAGCGGCGGCGCGACAAACGGCGCGCCTCCTGGAAAAAGAGGTTCCGCGACCGAAACCCAACGGGGACAGGTAGCACCCGGAAATCCCTCGTCCCATCGCCACGCCGCGACGGCGCCGTTTTCGGTGACCGCGAGGAGAGTGTTTTTTATGGATTCGCCGTCGTCGGTTGCGAAACCGGTTGAAACGAACAGAAGTTTCACGACGGGCGACTGCCCGAAGTAACACAAATGCGTATCCTCGCCGTCTTCAGACATACCATCTCCTTCGTGTCCCCCGTACTTGTTACCCCTCTTGTTTCTAGTCGTATTCGTGGCCTTGGCCTCCTTATCATCAAAAGCGGCTCGAAGCGTTGTTATCAGCGGCGACGTCGCGTCGTCGGCGTTTTTGTCGTCGCAATCTGCGATGTCGAAATCATCGGAAACACCATGACCCCCTCCCTCTCCTCGCGCGTCGAACGTGTGTACGTATTTACCCCCCGAAACCGCAACCGCGATGTGGCCTGGAGCCGTGGCGACGCATTGAAGGACGCCGCTGGTTGGAGCGCGTAGGAGCTCGGCGAGACGAATTTGTATGTTCATTTCGGGAGTAAGGATCCGTCGCGGGTTCACAGACGCACGGCGCTTAGCGGGGCTCTATGTGAGGTTTTTCGCAAGCCTTGTGACGTTTCAAGGTGCACGACGCGTGATTATGACGGGGGGAGAAACGCCCCCGGCCGCCCCCGGAGTCGCCCCGGCCCGCGTAGGTCGGGGCCCCGCGCCCTGAAAAATGGCGCGTGCAGAAGTTGCGAATTCACGATTGTTTCGTCCAACTGAAAGCCGTTTGTTGGAAAAGGCAAAACGCAACGCCTTTTGATTACCACGACGCCCCCTCTCTCACCACCACACCACACCGCACTTGCACCATGCAGTTCGGCCCCAAATCGGGCCCGCCCCCCGTCGCGAACGCTCGACGCGGCGGCGCGCCGAGGCGCGGACGGAAACACGAAATCCCGCGAAGCGAACACCAACGCCATCTGGATGAACTCTGTGCGTGCCCACCATCGCGCATTTCACGAATGTTTGAACGGACGGCACGACCTGTCTGTGTCATCCCCTGACCGCACCCGGAGCCCTAACCCTCTGCCCCCCGACTTTCACCCCACGTAAACTCCACAGCCAAGGAAGCCGAGCGCAACGCGCAGTACCTTGCGCGCGAGCGCCGCGCTCTTGAACAGCTCACGCTTGAACGCGCGGCTCTTGAAGATGCTCAAGATTACGAAGACATGCACCGCGCCCCGGCCGGTCCGCCTGGCGCGTATCCCGGCGCGAACCCCCGTGATTCGTACGACCGACACCACCACGTCAAGGTGTACCACCACGACGTACCCGGCTTGGGCGGGCAACGCCCGGACGACGGAGGCGTGCGGCGGTACCCGAGCTGGGACGATATTGCAGATGACATCGGCGACGCGGGTGTGGATGAAAGGTTCGACCACGAAACTCGATTCGCGGCGGAAACCATGATGCCACCGGGACACGACGCGCAGCCGGTACACAACTCGCGATTCGCGGCGGAAACCATGCACGCACAAAGAAATGTAAACCCTCGACCCGGCCCTGGCGCTTTCCCCGGACACAGCGAACATCACGAAGGCGAGATGTACCGCCCTCGCACGAAAAAGAGTTTTGCGACGGGCGGCATTGACCCGGTTGATTTGGAACACGACCCGCGCGCGAAACGGGAACTCGCGATGCAGGAGGCGAAAAGAGCGCAGTTCAGGAACGCGCTTGATGCACAAATCCACGCCAAACGAGCGATGGAAGGAAGGGCTGCTGATGCGGGACGAAACGCATCACACGCGAACAAAACTCGCCACATCGACCAAGCGCACGACATCAACCGAGTTTCCAACCACTCGTCGTATGTCACCAACCCGTACATCGGAGGTGAGGATTCTCAGCAAATTCTCCAATCGCCGGGGAGGGAGTTCATGCGCGGCGTCCCAAGACGAGGCGTCAACCCCGGGAACGGCGAGTACTCGTCACCCACCGCGCGCGCCGGCGGCGGTCCGTCTTCCTTCTACCTCGGCGGCCAGGGCTTCCAAGGCCGCAACGGCGTGGGGGGGGGCTCCGACGGCGCGTTCCGGAACTTCGCCGATGGCGGCGGCGCGTTCGTGGACCGCCGAGCGTTCGACGCCGCGGAGGCGCGAAGGGTACAGCTCGTTGCTGATTTGGACGCGCAGGTTAGGGCGAAGCGGGAACAGAAGCGCCTCACGGAGCTTCGCGAGGAGTTGGAGGATGCGAAAATAGAACGGCGAATCCAGGAGGTTATCGAACAGGAACGCGTGGAGCAGGCGATGAAGGAGCGGTTGCTGGAACGCCCGGGCCGAGACGGCGAGACTCCGGCGGGGGAGTACCGCGTCGCGAACTCGCCGCGAGCGAGCGTCGGGGATTTGCGCAGGCTGGGCGAAGACAACTCGTTTGGGGAGTTTCCCGAAGATGACGAGGGCGATGTTGCGCCCAAACGAGCAATTAGTCAGGCGCAACAAGCAAAGGCAAAAGACACACGCCAGGCTGACCAGTACGCGGCGGATAAGTCGCGACACGACGACTCACGGTTACACCGTGTCTCCATCGAGCACCGGGAGGACGACGACGCGCTTTCGGTGGACGAGGAGGTTTTGGACGACGACGACGACGCGCCTGGTGATTCGCCGTTGCCGAAAAAGGTGGTCGCCGCGAAAGTGGTAGTCGAAGGCGACCTCGTGGAACGCGACCTCGACGACGACGCGTCCGCGTTGACCCCCCACCGCCAGCTCACTCGGTCGCCCGACGTCGGGGCGCGAAGGACGGCCGCACACCGAGTTTCGCCGGCCGCACCGGTCCACGCCATCGCCGCGCTTCAGTACGCCGACGCGCCGGGTTTGGACGCCGGCGGTTCCCTCGAAAACTTCGAGTTCTCAACGTTCAACGCGCCGGGGCCGCGCAACGTGGAAAACTCCCCACGAGCCTCCGTCGAGTCTTTCAAAAGAGTCACAGTGGCCAACCGCCCGCCTTCCGGCAGGCTCGCCACGCCCCTGGACGTGAAAATAGAACGCCTCACGCGTGAGCTCGCGGGGAAAGACGTGGCGCTGGACGCGGCGCGCGAGGAGCAGTCGAGGTTGGCGCGAGAAAGAGATTTGGTACGTATTGGGGCTTTCCCAAATCCCGCCGACTGTTTTCCCATACACGACTGACCCTTTCTTTTATTGGTATCAGGCGGAGCGCGAGCGCGACCTTGAACAGCAGTTACACAAAATCCGAACCGAAATCGCAAACGGGGGCATGCTCGGAAACGCGTTGGTTAACGTCGCGGGCGGCGGTGCTTTGTACGCACAGAACGAACTGTCAAACAGAACACAAGAACCAGTCAACCGCCGTTCTTTCATAGGCACGGGTATCGAGAGCTTCATCGTGGATTCCGGGTTTGTCCGCGCGGACGCGCCGGTTGGGCCGGAACGCGCGGAACACGCCAACTTCCAAGGCCTGGTACCGGAAGGGTACACCGTGGATGTCGATGCGTTGCGAATGGTTAACGTGGATTCCTTTCAAGAACACGGTCATCGGGTCGATTCCGTCGGGGGAACCCGGGCGCCTCGCGTCGCGGGGTTGCAACGGCGACAAGCGCGGGCGCTGGCGCTTGAGCGCGCTAGGAGCGGGAAAAACACCAACGCGGCTCCGCACAAACAAAATCATCTTCCGGCGCGCGCCAAGGAGAACGTGGAACTGAAGCCGGTGTGGGGGGCGAACCGGGGGGGCGTGAAGGCGCGGAACTCGGGAGGCAACAGGTGGAGTTGAGCGCGTCTTGTGAGTGCATTGAAATACATATCATAGTCTATCTTCAATTTCAACGTTGGCACTTTATATTCCGTCCTTTTCTGGCCTTTCACATTCGCGCGCTTTCTGAGACGGAAATGCGGGGCTCACAAGCCGTCTGCCAAATGACTGGCGGCGGACGCAACCAACGCGTTTGGTGAAACGTCCGCCAAACGCCTCACCACCGTCACTCAGTCAGTGCGCCTGCGGCGCAGCGAGTCTCGAACTTTCCGTCTTCGATTTACGCCAGTAGTTCACGCGTTCCCACCATGTCCATCACTCTCGAGCACCGGTACGTACGCGTCGGCGATGGTGTTTTTCTGTGGATTGAAGTCCGACGGTCGGCCATCCCACCGCACAGGCGGCGGACCTACCGGGATCTGCGTGACGTTCCACCACCGCAGTGGCCGGCCACCTGTGTTTTGCCCCGTCACGCCGCGCGTGTCGCCGTGTCTGGTCACTCCCACCAACGCGCCCCCAACTCACCCGCCCCAAATCTCACCTCCCTCCCCTCCCCTCCCACCACCGCAGAGGCAGGATTCCCTCCGTCGCCTCGTTTGGCAACCTTTCCGAGCTCAGCGCCATGTCCGCGGACGATGTCGACGAGCGGTCCGCGGAGGAAGTCACCGCGGCGAAGGAAGCGGTGCTGGAAGCCCAGCACCTTCCGTTCGTGCAGGCCATCCTGGACGGCACCCTACCCACCTCCCACGTGGTTTCCTTCATGGGGGACGCGTCGGAGGAGGTGCGTGAAGCGGCGCTTTCCGTGGCGCGCGCCGCCGTTTCAGGCGACGCCGCGGCCGGCAAATCCGCCGAGCTGCTCACCGCGCTCGCGAAAACCGTGGACGGCGCCGGTGACGCGCCGAGCACGCGCAGCGCGGACTTGGCGAGGGGCGCCGTGGTGGCCCTGTACGCGCACCTCGCATCCACCACCCTCCCCCCGACCCCCCCCACCGCGAGGGTCGAGGCGTTGACCCGAGTTTTAAATGCGCTGAAGTGCCTGGGCGACGACGGGTGCTTTGTGGCGTCGCGCGCGGCGTCGACGCTTGCGGACGCGCTCGGCAACGACCTCACTTTGAAGATCGA
>Ga0115007_10000996_pt1 | contig 18482 bp, 18 predicted proteins | sample ArcOceMetagenome_2_FD_87166 | JGI IMG/M metagenome (GOLD analysis project Ga0115007, IMG submission 87166) | Marine eukaryotic phytoplankton communities from Arctic Ocean - Arctic Ocean ARC135M Metagenome | ecosystem: Environmental > Aquatic > Marine > Oceanic | place: Arctic Ocean | collected...
AAATTGTGCAGCACAAATTGATCGGATGTTGAGCAGAAATGAGAAAACGCCAACTCAATAAAGATTATAGTATTTTAAACACCACAACACCACAACACAACAACAACAACAACAACAACAACAACAACAACAAGCACAAGCACAAGCACACCTACTGTATTATAACAATAACCGAACAATATACTTCAAGTAATAAGCGATCGAGGATACTACTTGTATTACTAATACTTCTAAAGATACAGAGAGAGAGAGAAAATGATGAAATTTTCCCTACGCTTAATTCAATTCTTAATTCCACTTGCTTACAGCATCAATGCTGCGAATGGATTTATTACACATGGTTCATGCCAATCATGCGGAATAAAAAATCATCATCGTCAATTACAAAGAAATGTTGGTGGCGGTCGCGTTCTTTTTCAAGAACAATCAACGATCGAGAAGTCAGCCTTGAAAATAAAAGAATCATCGGCCGATGAAGATGATAATAATAAAGTTGTTGCCGAAGAGGATATGACAGAAACACAAAAAATGTTAGCACAAGTGAAAGAAGCTGGTCTGGCTGGAGTTATTTCATATGCATTATGGGAATTAGGATTTTGGGCGATATCCGTTCCTGTTTGTATCGTTGGTTACTATGAGGTTACAGGACACTGGCCTGATCTATCCAATTCAGAAGATCAAGGTAAACTTGGCGCAGAAGCTTTTGCCTTTGTTAATTTTGCACGATTTGCTGTGCCACTTCGTATTGGACTTGCGTTGGGTACAACGCCATGGATTGACAAAAACATAGTTCGACGCTTTTTGAAGAAAGACGAAGAAGTAGAGAATTAGGATGGAATTGCTGATATGTCACGTTAACTGTTGTTATTAATAATATTATATATTATTATTTTTTAATGCGAAAGTACAAATTGGAGGTGGAAAGTAGCAATAATAATATATGAAGTGGTTATTCCATACAACCACACCACCTGGCCAAGAATATTTGGGATATACCATAATCGTTGAGAACGCTTGGTGCATTGGTTAGACTTATGATTGACGAGTTATACAAGTCCTACTTCGATTTTTCCATTTTTCCACTATACATTATCTCAAAACACATAGGACTACTGTTGTTTTAGGAAGACCCTACACTTATATTCTGTATTTATTAATGTAAATCTTATTTTTACTACTATAAAAAATACAATTAATTTATACTACGAGCAGTAAACATTTTTTTATCAAATTCTAATTTAAGTGTTCTATTATTTTGCCATTATTTCTTTTTCACTTTCATCAATCCCTATTAAGCATTAGTCAAGTAGACTAATAGAATAGTAGAATGAATCATTACATACATAAATATTCTTATCATCATCATCATAACGCTTCCTGAGCTTGGATACGTTTTACCATCTCAGCTACAATGTTTTCACCTCTTTCTTCCCATTCTTTTCGATTACTTAGGGCATAATTCAAGTATTCGTCACTAGAAACCCCGAAGACACCACACTCGCTTAACTTTTTACTCAGGGGAATAATATAATGATCAAAGAATCCAAGTTCTCCTTTATACCAAAACGTACAGGGATCGGCTTTTGACCTGCCTGTCAAGTAAGCATGGTACATTTCTTCAAACAAACGTTCGTTCCATTTGCGATAAATAATCCAGTGCTGCATTGTGTGACAAACATCACTTGCCTGAATCAAATGCTCCAAAACAATTGTAGCCTTCCGGTTGATTTGATCCTGATAGATTTCATTGTCCTTCAAGTCAGACGAAAAGGCCTTCTCCCATCTTCCATTACGTAGTTGTTTTAGATCTTTGTCCATAATATCAGTCGCGAGTACCGTATTCACAACCAATTGACGCAATCGATCTAGCTCTTTCTTGGTGGGACAGACAATATTCCGCAACGCATTGAATTGTGGTTCAAGGAATAACGCCCAGGCAATATAAACTGAATTCTGTTCTGCAACAGATCTTCCCTTATACTTTTCAGCGATAATGTCTTCCTCTTGTATAAGAACAGTGTTCGGAACGCCCTGATGGTCTACATCATGAATCAGAGCAGCAAGCTAAAAGAAAAGGAAAAATTGCATTGGCTTAGAAATTGTTGGACCATTATACAGTACTGGATTCAAACAGCTTCCATTATTACTTACGATACAAGAAAACTGTGTCAAGGGATCGCTGGTGATACCATATGTATGGTCGTGTAACGTAGAAGAAGTATTAACGTGCGTGGCAGAAGTTTTCAAATCAGGAGCAACAATGCGAGAGAGCAACTTTGCTACCGACATTGTTACATGTGATGCATGCTCAAAGTTATGGAAAGCTGAATAAAAGTTAAAAGGAAAATTGCAGGGTTAGAAATTATTCGACCATACATGACGTTGGATTCAGACATTTTCTTGAACTTACGATTTTCGTTATATCTACTGGAAATAGTGAAGATGTATTTTCTCAATTGCATCATGATGTACTCGTCAAGGTGAACTGATTGGGGGTCTATCTGTGCAGTGGATGCTGTGGGATCAAATGCTGGTAATTCAATAATCTCAACAACTTCATCCAATACCATTCCATCACTAATAGCACTGATACCGGTACTGTTATTATCACCAACATTGTTGACTTTCCCCTTTTCCATGGACGTGGTGCTACAAGGTCCTCGTCGTGCTACAATTTTTCGAATCGACCCAGCGAACAAGTCTACATTCCAGTCAATAAGTCGTCGTCGTCGGTCAAAACTCAAGTTATCTGTGTTATTAACTACGGTTGGACTTAAGTCCGAGCCTTCTGATACCTGTGAGCTATTGGTGCTTGAGGTAGTCGATGCGTTACTCATGCTTCTATCTTTCTTTTCAAAGACAAAGAACGTTGTCAGTTGCCCTTTTCCCTTAGCTTCGACTGTTTCCTCTCGGGGTGTCAACCAGTGATCTTTTCCTCCGTCTGTTATCAATCGTGCCGTATCCTCCGATATATGGATACGATTTCTATAAAAATAAAGCAAAGCGATCGTATATATTGAATATTGAAAAGAAAATGATGAGCGATAAAAATGGTGCAAGACAAGCAAAAGTACGGCTGTCACGAAACGAATACAGTATGGGAGAAGATAAGAGAGAGAGAGAGAGAGAGAGAGAACATACCGCATCCCTGTACTTTCCATACGAGCAGCAGTATTAACGCTATATAATGGAACGATAAGAAAAGAAGATCAAAATATGAGACAATGTAAGATACAATATATGATACGAAAAGGATACGATTCGGTACGAAACAGTGTATAAAATACGATGGAACGGAACAAACCGATGTGCACGGATATCAGTAATGATGATGACTTACGTGTCCCCGAAGAGCTGGAATCTTGATTTTTGACCTCTTAGGACTCCTGCCGTGACTTGACCTGAGTGCAAACCGAATCGCATTACTAGATTAGAAGTATCAGGTCCGAGAGTTACCTCAAGAGATTTCGTCAATATATTCATCTGATAACGGCAGTCACGTGCAAACCTTGCCATGATCAAAGCATGATACTTCTTGGGATTTGGAAGACCTGTGACCGCCATATAACAATCACCAATCGTTTCAACCTTGAAAACACCACGGCGATCTGCAATTTTATCAAATGCACCATAGATAGTCTCTAACAGAATAAACACTTGAGCTGGTGCTCGTTGCGATGACCAAGACGTAAATCCCGCAATGTCTGCAAAGAGGACTGTGCAGTTCAAGAATAAATCCGCGATGGGTGCATCATTCTTGGCATTATCATCCTCGCTCATTAATACTTTTAGGGGATTTTTTGCGGGCTCAGCTTGATTTTGAGCATGAAGACGATCTCTCACTGGATGTGTCAAATAATATGAACGGGGATTGTGGTTAGATAACGACTTTGTTGTTGGTTGATAGCGACAACACAGCCAAGGAATAAAAAACAGAATACTTACCATTTTTTGGAAAAAGACTTGAGACGATTGCACTATTCTTTACAGCAGAGGAGTACACTGTCTTTTGGCGACTTTCAACAAGGCAATCATAGAAGATGAATACCATCGAGGTGAAGAGGAAAATAATGACCACAATTGCGGTATATGCAGCTGGGCTATATTAATATATATATATATATATATAGAGAGAGAGAGAGAGAGGGTAGAGAGATGGTAGAGGTGAGATGTTGGTGGTGTGGTATTCAATTATATAAGGCTTGAGAGGTCAAGCAGCACAGAAAGTCTACGTGTCTTGCATAATCTTACCTTGTTTTGCTTGAATGATACTTTTCAAGCATAATATAAGAAGGATAAGTATCGATTACGTACTGACAGCCCTTTGTGCTAGGGGGTTCTCCTGTATGCCAATCGCTTTCTCTTACGTCAGAGAGAGAGAACGCTTGCTTTAAGTGGTTGAACGCGGATTCGTGGAGGTCACCACTACCAAGATACACAGCTCTGTGATGCGACCATGTGTAAGTGAAAGTTTGGTTGCAACTATTTTCAACAACGATCATCAACCCTTCTGGAAATTCAGATATCGCATACTTAGACAATAAATCACTCCAACGAAATGTAACCGATAGGATTCCAACAACGTCGTTCGTCAAAGAACTGTTGCTATCCAGGGTGGTTTCATCATGGATGGTTTCATCATGGATGTTTCTCATGATGGGATAAAAGATATCAGCAAACGGCTCTGTATGATGCGACGTCTCATTGCCAACATACAAAGCAATGTATTGATTGTTTTCTTCGACGTTTAAATCTGGATCTTCGGATGTAGGGATATTTCGACCATATCCAATTACCGCTAGTGTTTCGTGGTGCCGAAAGATATCCCAAGCATTAGCGAGAGCTTTGTATTGGAAACCATCCCAGTTGTAGGGGGATCCAACAGGGACGACCGGGGTTTGTTGCCATCTAGGCTGCGCAAAGCCATTTGAGTAAAAGAAAGATAGAAAAATGTAAATAGTAGGAGTATTAGTATGAGTATTTTTACGCCTCATCGCAATAACAGTATATACCTTCATACAATAAATCATACAATAAATCAATCAAAGACTTCCTACTAGTAAATTACTTACCATGAAGGAAACGTTTTCTGTAAGATTAGGAGTATCATAGTCGTATCCACCACCCTCAGCAGTGGAATAGTTTTTATTAAGAATAGTTTCTTGTAATACAAGATTATTCTCTTGCTTTTCGATACCGTCTTCTACCCAAAAATCATTGGCTTTCGAATAATTGTCCCATTCCAGTCTCTGATCTTCATCGACAAAATAGTAACTTGTCACGACGACGGCCTTGGAAAACTCTCGTAGCTTTCCGGCACGAATAGAAAAATTTGGGACTGTCACGAAAGGCCATGTAACGAAGTGTGCAGTAATGGCCAAAACAAATGAATCGATGGCACCAAGGGTGCCGTGAAATGTTTCTCCGATTGTATCAAGAACTTTATGAGATTCTTCGATGTACAAATCTTCAAACTCTTTTTCTTGGGTTTCCTACAATACAAGATAAAAGATATCCAACGGGCGGACAAATAATAACAGAATAGTTTAGTTTAATTTACTCTTTATTACGTCTGTTATAGAGAAATATATGAGACTTACCGTAAAATATGCCCAGATTGTAAGCGCACAGCCAACAGTCATCCAAAAAAGAATGGCAATAAGTATGAATCGAAGTTTGGCCAAAGACTTTGACTCCTTCGTAGCCAGGCCGTCATCACTTTGTTTTCCAGTAAGACGACTTAGACGACTTGTATTCGTGGAGACGCTATTACTGTTGCCGGTGGAGGAAAATCCAGATGATGATATAGAATTAGAATCACCAGAAATAGACTCACGATCACCAGAAATAGACTCAAGATCTATTTCCATGATGGAAGACGATGCAGAAGCGACAGAAGACATGATTTTCGATCGATGAACAAAAAAAATTATGAGACGATTATTGAGGATACAATCAAAAGTATTGAACGACATACAATGTATCCTGCCACGAAGCTATATAGGCAAACACAATACCTGTTTGCGAAGCTATTTCAAGTGTTAGGCTTTAATCTAGGAAGAACATAATGCCTGTTTTCGAAAATATTTCAAGTGATAGGCTTTAATCATTGGACTAAGTATAAATTGTTAAGCTATTTAAAGGCAGGACATAATTCCTGCTTGCGAAGATATTTCAAGTGTTAGGCTTTAATCATTGGAAAGCTATTTATAGGCAGAACACAGTACCCTTTGCGAAGCTATTTCAAGTGTTTGGCTTTAACCGTAAGTGTTAGGCTTTAATCATTGGGCTAAGTCTTAAGTTGTTAAGCTATTTATAGGCAGAACACAATACCTAACATTGTCTTAGTTGATATGGATCGCCTTATTGTTAAGTTGTGACAGTCGAAGTTGATGTTCGTCAAAATCTTTTAAATCAATCACTTGAAAGTTCCTGTTCGAAAGGTGTTATTGAAGAAGAACTTCGTAATAAATTGCGCGAAGCTATTTCAAGTGTTAGGCTTATATAATCGTAAGTGTTAGGCTTTTATCATTGGACTAAGTGTTAAGAGGTCATTTTTTTTATTATTCTTAAAAGCCAGCACACGATGCGAATCACACTTCTTCGAACATTCTGCTCGTATAACCTTGCCAACATAGCCACATACTGAATACGACAGTAAACGTTGAATGCATTTATTTCGTTGCCAGAACCTATTATTAGAGTTATAAAATTTATTCTTGATCTTCACAAAAAGAAAAAGAAATCTCTCATTTATTTCTCAAGCAACAAGTGCAGTCTCCCATATACAATATTCAAGCGAGCTAGCAGGTAGTTAATGCATTGAAATATATCGATATGACTGGAAAGAAAGAATTAACGACGTCTTCACCTTCACCTGAATTTGACTACCCACCCCAACGTGAATATTGGTCGTCTCGTATCGCTTTTTATTTTGCAACCGCAGGAGCAGCTATTGGTTTCGGAAGTGTTTGGCGCTTCCCAGGTCTTTCTGTACAGTACGGAGGAGGAGGTATGTTTGTGTCGTCGTCGTCGTCATCATCATCATCATCATCATCGTCGATATTGTAAGATCGAGTTAATAATTGCTAACGCTTGGTCTAAAAACCAAACGATTTTTTTTTTCCTTGTTTGATATTGTCGTATTTTAGCTTTCTTTATTCCATATTTGCTTGCTCTGTTCTTCATCGGCCTACCCCTAACCATATTGGAAATTGGATTCGGACAATATTTCCAAACAGGCGATATCGGAGTCTTTGGTACGTTGAAATTGAATTGAATTGAAATGAATTGAAATGAATTGACTTACTCGTATCTGATCTTATTTATACGTCATCGACTGATCATGATTACGACTTTATTTATTTGTACAGGTTCCTTCCACCATAGACTACGTGGATTAGGGGTGTGTAGTATTTTCTGTGGCTTTGTAGTAAGCTCATACTACGTAGTTTTGATTAGTTGGGTAGTACACGCTTTTTTTGCATCGTGGGATCCGAATGCACCATGGTCAAATCCCCAGTTAATGGGCGATGAAGCCGTGAATTACTTCTACAACGAGATCATTGGAATGGAAACCGTCGTCGACGATGACTTAACACCTACACGTCTTGTCGGGGAAAACGTCCTATATACTTGTCTAGTATGGTGCGTTGTTTTTATTGGGACAGCTTTTGGCGTGAAGACTACTGGTCGGCTGACTTATGTCACCGTGGGACTACCGGTGTTACTGTTATTTGTTTTTCTTGGAAGAGCGGCAACGTTGCCAGGTGCAAGTGAAGGTGTATATGCGTAAGTTTTTATTCTGACGAAGACGTAAAAGGGAAAAAAGGAAAAAGGATTATCCCAAAAATTCCTACCTGTTGATTTTGATTTGAGAGACTCATACTTATTGGAATTCGCATTTGTCATCTACATTTATTTTTCAGATACATCGGGGAGTGGGATACTACTGTACTTCGAACTAACGGCGAGGTGTGGTCGGTGGCGTGTTCTCAAGTTTTCTTTTCTATTACTTTAACTTTCGGAATTTTGACAGCTTACGGATCGCATTGCAAACGAGATGAACCCGCCGTTCTCAACTGTTGCGTTATTGTAGCGTCCAATTCAATTTTTAGCATACTCACTGGTTTTGCAGTGTTTTGTGCGCTTGGACATTTAGCTCATACTGCTGGAATCGCTGTCGCCGATATTCCTTATGCTGGATTCAGTCTCGTCTTTGGTACATGGCCTGTTGTTCTTGCAACATTACCTGGTGGGATCCACTGGGTCCGATTACTTTTCTTCGACTTATTTCTTCTTGGTATAAGTTCAGCATTTGCGTTTGTCGAAGGTGAGTCTAAACGTCAAACACTTGTGTACCTCAAAGCCCTTTTTTCTGTTTTTGCTAATTGTCTACACGTATTCGATGTTGAAAGTTAACGCTGCTGACCAGATCGCCTCCTATTCTTTTTTTCTTTTTCTTACAAATATAGCCTTAGTAACTGTCCTCCAAGATACGGTGTACTTTCGAGATGTTCCGAGAAGATAGTAAGTCCAGAATATGCAATCGTAGTTGCTTCTCAAATTTGCTGAAATTGTAAATGAAATAGCCCCTCATTCATTTCCTTTCTACATTAGTCTCCTCTTAGGATGCATCATACCAAATGTTTTATTCAGCCTCTTATATTGCACGGATACAGGCCTCTACTTTCTTGACGTTATCGACTTTTACATGAACTTTGTAATGCTTCTTGTCGGATTCCTAGAAGCTTTTGGTGCTGCTTGGGCAAACGGTATCCTTGATTTGTACCAAAGCATAGGTGCAAAAGCAACGCTTTCATACATGATGACTAACTTCATTCCTGTCCTAATAGCGTGTGGGTTCTGGTTTAGCAGTGATAGCAAAGTCTGGACTGGCTTCGTAGCTTTATTCGCAGGATGGTTCACTGGGTTGTTGGTGACGCACTATTTTCTAATGGAGCGCATTGCATTAGAACCTGACCGATGGACTGTTCGATCTATTTGGTGGGAGTGTGGATATGGTAATATTTGTCGTCTACGAGATCAAATCCAGCCCGTCATTGGTCCAATCCCTTTTATCTGGGTAATATTGATGAAGAGTTTCATCCCACATGTGCTGATCATACTATTTCTCAATCTTTGTTTCTCTGAGAACGGTCCTGGCAACTATGAAGGATACGCGATTCGCCCGTACCAACTATTGGGTCTTTTGTTTTTCGTATTTGCTATTTTTCTCTTCTTTGTTGGTATCTTGGTTCCAGAAGTGTATGAGCCTCTCGCAATGCCCCAGACAAAAGTTGTCACCAATGCACTGGTAGAATCCTCTTCCGAAGAGAATGAGCCATCATTCTCTGAACCTCGTCAAAACGAAGACGAAAAACTTGGTTTGAATCGAGAAACCGCTCTAAACCTCATCAACAGCTAGTATTATAAAAGTAATATCCAAATTGTTTATTTTGATAAAGAAGAAAAAATGTGTTTTGTGTGTGTGTATTTGAAAATAGTTTACAGTCTTTTCAACAGAGCTTTTTTATTAACAAAATATTAAAATTGTGCCATAGATGTTCCTCGAGTGTTACTGGCAACGTTGTTCAGACCAAGTTCTCTATTACTTGCAGATGAAGCGTTACGGCCAGTTCCACCTGCTCGATCATCTTGCCCGGTACTTCCAGCAGCCTTTGCAATGCGAACCACATCAACTGCACTCGGTTCTAATACATGCTTGTATATCTGAGAGCTCAACTTTTCCCACCTTCCAAACCATTCATAGAGAACTTTTACAAGGGCCTTCCAAGCAACAGGAAGAAGTCCCCCCTCCTCCGAAAGATGTTTTTCCATTCTTGAGTAGATGATGGCAATTTTTTCTTTCATAGTCTCTCTGTTTGATTCTTTTGTTAATGTCCTGATGAATGTAGCCTTCGGGACATGCATGGGAACATCTCTATCGCCAACTTCTCGTCTAATCTTGGATATATTAGAGAAGAGTGCATGAAGACTCTTGAATTCCCGCTTGATCATCCACCCAAGATACGCATCTGTGCTGGACTTACAAACTGAGTTAGCTTTTAGGATTTGCTTTTGGAAGAGAGCCGTAATTTCGCTTCCACGGTTTTTTAATGATTGAGTGAAGAAATAACTGTTCTCCATTTGCATTACACTGGAAGCATACTGTTGATCTGTTGTCTCTTGCTCCGAACAAATTCGAAGACTCTCAAGAAGAGCTGTTGCAATCTTTTGTAAATAATAGCTTACTACTTTGATGTTTGCTAAATTAGGTGTGAAGTTATCTGTTCTCCCTTCGCGGCAACAAAGAAGAATGTGATCGATATAGCAAGGGAATCTGGCAAAAGCGGGGTATATGCCAGCTCTCTTACCATTCGAAGGGACACCGGGATTGCTACGAATCCATTCGATCTGTTGTTCGACCCAGGCCACCCATTGTTTATCAACCTTCTTTCTCAAATCCAAGATCGTAGCTCGGACATATGCCAAAGATAATGAGTGATCTCCACCTTTCTTCTCACGATCGATGTAATTTTCCATGGCTTCGTTCAGATGGATAGAAGCAACAAGCGATAGCATAGGATCTATTCTTAACCGCAGATTTGGGTCCTTCTCGCCATCCTCAACTATGCCACAGGTTCGCTGAATGTAATATCGGAAATATTGTGTCGAGTGGTCAACGCTTTTTTTCGCCGCTTCAAAGTTGCGCTTCTTTTCACGTCCGTCTTTAGCTTTACTGGAAAGTCCAAATAGAGCTGCAGTAAAGTAAGCCTCTCGTGCCACAACAGGAAGCAGCTCACTTAGGGCGTACTTGATATCTTCAGCGTTTACCGTCATCTCTTTGCTTCCAGGTTCGTACGGAGAGTAATTCTTTAGATCTTTTGCTGCATTATTCAAGTACGCAGAGTTCTTTCCTGGCAAAGCTTGAAAGTAGCCTTTCATTCGTTTTTTCATTAGAATACCTTCTGCTACCATCTCCGAGTACGCGTCTCTGATTGCAGGGAGTAGCTTCGGACTCAATAGAGCCATGACTTCAATGAGCTTAATGTAACCGAGAAGAGAGCTCTGAAATTTTCGTTGGGTATCTCGAATCTTTTTCGCTATCATTGAGTGGGTATCCTGCTTCGAAACCTTGCCATGATCACTCGCAGCCACGACCTCCGTCTTAAATTGTTCCATGATAGTAACAATGATCTGAGCCATAGAAGTACAGAAAAACTCTGAAGCCTGTGCAAGGGCTTCGACCCTCTCACTCACAGCACGAAGATGTAGACCTCCAGCCTTTTCGGCGTGTTCTGTTGCCTCTTGAAGCGCTTTACCAGCATCATACACCCGATCTACTCCATCTTCGCTTTCTTCTACCTGGATATTACCTGCATCATCATATACTAGAGCAGAGGCGGGGTTGCCAAGTATCAGTTCTAGTTCTTCGTCGATAACAAGTCCCTTCAACAGACGACGCATTTCAGAGCCCAACAGATCATAAGACTTCCATTGTTGCTCTAATTGACGATTCTCTTCTTCAATGTCGCGACAATCGTCAGTGAGTGGCTTGATGGCCAATACCCTATCTTCGAGCCAGTCCTCCATTTCAATCAGCTCTCTGTCCAAAGATTCCAGAGTAGTGAAAAGATGGGCCAACGACAAAGCATCTACGGTATCTCGATTTGCAGTTTGAGCAAATAACCCCGCTTGACCAGTAACCGAGAAATGCTTCTCGTCTTCCCAGGCTATCAATCGTCTACAAGTTTCTGCTTCCAAATCACGCATCCTTCTTTGAAGGACAAGAGAGAGTCTTTCTGCTGCTGTGGCAGCAGCACTTTCCTCGCTACTTAGAGACAACGTCCATTCTGTTGAATTTAGGATCTCTTCAGCCTCGGCTCGTTCATCAGCTGAATGGAATATGGCGACACGTGTTGCAAAGTTTCCCATCATGAGATCATAAGTCATCCCATCTCGTATATCACCACTTTTTTCCTCCACTACCTCTACGCCTTCTTTCACTGGTGCCTCGTCTTTGTCTCGAGCAAGTACTCTTTGTCGATCCAACAAGGCACAAAGTGTCGCGTCAGACTTGAGAAAGCTATTGACGGTGGCGACATATTGTAATTCAGCACGATCTAGATTTCTAATATTTAGTGGCGGTAACAGCGCCCTAACGACGTTGCCTGAATTAGTGCTCGTAAGGGAACTTCTTTCTACAACTGAAACACATAACATCGCGTGGACTTGAAGCAACGACCAGATGAAGCGTTCCTTCACCAGTCCAGCTTCTACAATTTTGGTTTCGTCATCTTCACTGAAATCAAATCGAACTGTATCTCCATTTTGGAAGGCTAGTTGAACTACAGTAGCCGTCACATCTTGAACAGTTGTCAACTGATCTAACTCGATTAGTTTTCGAATGTCTGGATTCACACCATCGCTATTTAGTGTAAGACAAACTAGAGCGGGAAATGTTGATACCTCAGTATTGTCTGACTCGCCCCCCTCTAGTCCTTGATCGTCGGAGTCTCGCATTTCTTCATCTTCGCCTTCGTTTTCTTGGTCCATTAAATCTTCTTTTGCTTCTTCTATAACGTCGAGATCGTCATCTCCCGGTGAAAACATTTTGTCGTATCCTGCATCGGCAGCTCCTTGTCGATTAGTATCCTTTTCATTGGTCTTTTTCGCGTGTAATAGTGGTTGGTTGGTAGATCGTGCTAGAACAACGTAATGAAGTTTGTTCCGTCCCTTACTTCCCTTTCCAAATAGACCCAGCGATCTTTTGTGTTTGGCGTAGGTTGCTGGATTTTCTAGACACGAGGCCGAAATGTGATCTGTCCCTGTCAACTCGAAGGATTTACATCTGAAGCATAACAGTGATTCTTGTATCATATTTTCTGGGTACTCTTCAGAAGCAATCGTTCCACCAATTGAACGTTGGTCGATTCGAAGGGAAGGAAGAACTATACTGGAGACAAACGCCGAGACTTCGTCTGGGTCCTTTGGATCGTCAAGTTTTTGAATATTTTGCGCACTAGTCCTATCATCTATTCCAAAGCTATGAGGATTAAATTCCTCATCTTCGTCGTTGGTTTTTCTTAAAATTCGATTAAGACGATGCGTACCTTTTGATGATAGAATGTGATTAGCCTTAGTCATAGATACCTCATCGTTGTATCCCATATACATGCCCATTTCTTGCTCATTGTAATCGCCAACCTCATCTTCGTCACCTTCCATGTCGTCTATTCCTGGTGTTTTATCTTTCGGTGACTTGCTTTTGCTAATGAGCCCAGTCATTTTAGCGGTCTTTTTGACGCCACCTCCAGCATATTTGGCAGTTTTTCCAGCGACCTTTTTTGTCTGTTTTAACCCTTTTACAGCTCCTTTAAATCCCTTCTTGGTCGCACCTTTCATTCCCTTTCCGAGATCCTTGATGTTATCCATCTTGAAATTTGCCGTCTACAATTCCCTTCAGAATTGGATGCAAAAATGTGGTGACTTTAACTCCGATTAATTTGTGGACTAAGCACAACTGCTGGGCCCTGCAGTCCAATGAGACTCGATTCTATTGAGCAGTTTCAGAGAAATTGTATTGCCGACAAGTGTTATGTCGGAGGTAACTTACTTGAAGTAGTGTCATTGATGAAAGAAAAGAAAAAAGAATGCTACAAAACAACTGTGCTGTGATTGATTATGAGTTTTACTTATTTGAATTTGGGGGAGATAGTCTCAAGTCGGGGGGGGGCATTTGAGAATTAGAAAATAACTCACAAAATTGTATAACAAGAACAAAATAAGAACATGAGGTGCAGGTGTGCACTACGCTAAGAAGTTCTTCATCCACAAAGTTAGCAATGGACCTATATATATATTGATAAGTAGATAAAAAGAGCAGTGCATGCTATTTTTCAATGCAATGATAATAGCAAAAGAGTGACAAAAAAATAAATTTTATAGCAGAAGTATTAAGAGACCCAAAGCGCACTTTTTACTTTTTATTAACGAGTTGATTGATCGATTTATTGATTGATTCCCTATGCTCTCAGAGTGCATTTTTTATAAGGATTTTTTTCCCTTGAATTGTTATCCTTGACTTGTATGATCAAATGTACAAGAATCACCAAACCGACAACCCTGTGCTGAAAGGAAGAATCTGCAAGGAATTTTGCGCCTTCCCCCACCACCAACACCAACACCACCACCACCACGGCCGCCACCATGGCTATGCGAATGACTACCACGTCCACTACTAGTAGAAGGATATCTTTGTTGTTGATGAGAATTAGCGTTGTTTGGTGGAGTCGCTACTACTGGAACATCGTCATCGGCAACACATGCACAAGAACCACCATTTGAAGCCGCACAATTGCATCCATATTTGAAGCCTTTGCAGCACGAACAATCACGGCATTCTGGAAACCAAAATTCTGCAGCATGCTTTGCCAAATGAGATGGCAGACTTGTTTTTGCAGCCGGAGTATTGTTTGGCAATGGCGGTGGTGTGGTAACGTCAGAAGTAGGAGTCGCCCCAGCATCTTCAATCGTCACTTTGTCGATGCCTTCGACCATTTCTGTGAATGAATCTCGCAACGGTGCACCTGTACCTGTTTCTATTGTGTCCGTGGGTGTATCTGTGCTCGGTGCGGACTCATTATTGTTACTATCATCATTCGATCCTCCCGGTGTGAAGACGTAAGCTCCTGCATTTAATGATTTGGATTCCATCGCTAAATTTTTTTAATTATCTGGAATGAGATTTAGTATTCAAGTACGGTAGTTCTCTAAAGGATAATATAACTATCCATCGAAAATATGTATTGTATTGTGTGTTTGTGTGTATTGCATTGTATAATAATAGTGGGGGGAAGGATAAAACGAGAGTCTCGTGAGAAAATGTTGGGAAGGGAACGTTTATAAGTTTTATGAATATATAAATGTATAAAGACAGGAAAAAAGGAATAGACAAGACTTTTTTTCTTTTCTTTCCTTTTTTCGGGTCTACTTTTCAAGTTTTGACTTCTTGTTCTTGTTTTTCTTCTGGGCACCAACTTCGATCGGTTTCGGTTTATGTCGGAATGGAGCATGTTCTGTTGTAATAGCGAGCTCATCGACACAGCGATTGTTATTACCGTCTATGTCCTTTGCATTTGCATTTACGTTTACGTTTACCAGTACAAGAGTCTTGTGCAAATCAGGCATCGAACGAACAAGAGTTTGCATTTCTCTCCAGTCAATAAATTCGTCTGATGAATGAATGAATGGTTGAGCGAAAAACGAAAAAAAAATGTCAGAACGTACTGAGTTTTCAATTGTTTCGTTCAACTATCCATTGCATGTTGATGTACTACAATGTTGCTGTGACAAAATCAATCAATGATTGGCTTCAGCAAAAAATCAAACAAATACCCATACAAAAAAGTATACAGAACACACACACACACATTTTGTATAACTTACCATCACGAGTAACGTTGATGCAGAAATCTGAATGGACAAGATCAGGACGGTCCGCATATAAAACAAGCTCCGCACCAAATTGCAATCCAGAATGGACACGATATCCCATTTGTTCGTAATGCTCCTTAACGAACTCCACTTTTTCTTCCATCATAACGAATTGTTCTTCCGTCTTGTCTGAACGAAGCCGGTGACAGGTAGCGGAAAATAAAAAGAAACAACAAGATTACAGCAGACAAAACAACGATCGGCTTTTCCGAGCTTACAGATTGGGGAAGATTGAGATAATCGAAATCGAGAGTTAATGATTTAATTGAGTAAAAAGCTTTGGGTTTACTTGCAGTTGACAAGGGTACAAGTATTTTTTATTGTGATCACGTGATCACTGAGAGTTTAGTTCATGGTCGGTGTGCAGGGCGAATCAATCGAAACAAAAAATTTACGCCAAAAAAAACTTATCAAAGATTTTCCCACCACCACAGATTTTTTTTAACGCGCGCAGACCCCGGTGACTAACAGGCAACAGAAGCAAATAAAAACGATCAAACGATAGTAGGAGGGGTCCGTTTTCGTTATTACAGACCGTTCCAGCTACTTTTAAGATATGGAATACGTCTTAATAATGATTCTAATGGTAACTAGAACAAGAAAAAGCTATGAAAAATGTATTTAAAGCGTTCAAGTAAAGGCGTTTAAGTATGTTGTCCGCAAGTATGTTGTCCGCGACGACGACGAGGTAGAAACAATGAAATATCTTCGCCATTTTAGCTACCTATAGCAAACCAAGAACATCACTGGTAGTGGAAGAAAAATGTCTATCTAGACGACGAGGTAGAAACAATGAAATATCTTCGCCATTTTAGCTACCTATAGCAAACCAAGAACATCACTGGTAGTGGAAGAAAAATGTCTATCTACTGGTCGTATTTGTATTGAAAAGTATGAATCTTTTATAGGTTGTCAAAAGAAAAGTATAGGAGGGTGGCAACGACACAATAAATGATTCACATTTTAATTCACATACAATGAGAACAGGCAATCGTTATATTGACATGAATTCTCAGTTGCAGTACATGTATGGTATGTTGGAGACAGATGCATCCATGCTGAACAACTTTGAACAAAAACTCCAGTCTATCATTACTGAATTCCATCAACAAATGCATCTCAATAACAGAACCAAAGCAGATACTAATGGTGAATTTGTTAGTTTTTTCCCAGCCGTTGACAAACGCCGTGTGTATCAGAGTAAAAAGAGTAGATTCGAAAGAACTAGAAAAGTGAGAAGAAAACAAAAACCAGTGTACTCAAAGATTACAAAAATGAGCAACGATTCAATGATGCGATGGTTTGAAGTAATAGTTAATAAGATATATACGCAACCCTTAAGTAGGTGGGTTCATTAAAAAAAGCCCCACTACCGTTGTCCCAACAAGTAGAACAACATTTTCATCATGCAGCGTCTTCTTCTTCTACTTCTTCTTCCAAACGAAAGAATGTATTACCACCAAATCATGTATTGTCTTCTGTCAAACGTCCTCATCTGGAACCTTCCATCGAATCATCGGACCATGACCTATTATCAAAGAATCATTTGTCTTGTTCACCAACTTTGAATAAACAAAATAAGGAATGAAACGCATCCTATTATTATGGTAGTGATAGTGATGATGAAGAAGAAGATGATGATGATGTTATAGACGCTACCTTTTATAATGGCATCAAAGATAAATCCAAAGAAGATTATGTTGATGATAATAGTGAAGATAAATCCAGTGACAATTATAGTGCTGGTACTGCTGCTGTCGCTGCAGCATCGTCATTGTCATTAGCATCAATTACTGCAACGATATTGGGTATCGTATCAGATATTGTATTGGAACAGATGCATTTTTGTCAAACGAAGGGATGTAACCGCACTGTGAAGTCACAAGGTTTTTGCCAACATCACTATATGACACCTGATCAACGGCTGGTACACAACGTCAAGCATCTTGATCAGTATCATCGTAAAAGCGAAAACTCACTTCAGAGAAAATGTAAGACGGATCACGAACAATATCATTCTCTTGGAGAAGAGGATACCAAGACAAGAAACGCTAGTAGGGCCAAGTTGGCACGAGAACGTTACCAACGCTTACGCTTAGATCCAGAATCAAAAGCGAAGAAGACGAAAGCAGTGAAGCATGATCTTTTACGTGAAATGGAAAAGGATAAATTTAACATCGGTGACTCTGTATTCATTTCTCTTGACAGAAGCGACACCATGGACGGTGTCCTTGTCACAAATAAATTTATTTCTGGTACAGTTCAATTACCACCCACTATCCCATCCAATTTATACTCAGTACAATTGGAACAAACTCCTACTAACAGTTTGGGACCAATGGCAATTCCGCAACTCCATAGCCCACAGTGACGAGGGACCAATTCCTATTGCCCTCCACAGACAACTAAACACCCGTATATCAGAAGAATTTCAGCAAGGTTACGCAGAAATATCAGCAGACGAAAGGTACCTCTTTACAAGCTACAAATACCTAACACTACAAGAAAAGAAACGCGAATACAAACAACAATGGCTAGCATCAGTTCAAGCTGCAAGAACAGTCACCAACAATAGTAACGCAACAACACCTTATCTGGCAGCCATGCGACAATTCATCCTCGACTGGCTTATTTAGTGAGAAGAAAATATTCACTTAACAGGATTCCTGTTATGGTGCCGTTAACGGCACCACTTTTTTGGGTCATTTTTTTAGGGGGGTGTATCTCCCTCAAAAACAGGACTTATCGCCCCCTATTGAGACGGAGAAGGTCCTCTTTCAAAGGCGCGTGCTCTTTTATATACTTAATAGTACTCCCGCTTGAGTTCAACGGAAGTTAAGTATTGCCCTAAGAGACGGACCAGTCGTATAATCGGAAGAGAACAGTTTAAAATACAGCCCTTTTGAAAGAGTCGAAAAATGAGCCGCGCAACGGCAATTTCTAGCCAATATTTCAGTATATATCCGGGTTATGGCTTCTCCGTT
>Ga0115007_10001000_pt1 | contig 18422 bp, 19 predicted proteins | sample ArcOceMetagenome_2_FD_87166 | JGI IMG/M metagenome (GOLD analysis project Ga0115007, IMG submission 87166) | Marine eukaryotic phytoplankton communities from Arctic Ocean - Arctic Ocean ARC135M Metagenome | ecosystem: Environmental > Aquatic > Marine > Oceanic | place: Arctic Ocean | collected...
GGAACCATATTAAAGAATTCTGAACGAATAACAGTCTTGGTGTTAGATTCTTTATAGTCATACTTTATATTGCCTATGCCTATTTGTAGAGGCAAGCTCAGGTACAAGCGTTTGTACTGATAGTATTGATATTCTATACCAAAATTAAAGTTACTAGAGTTTATAAATCTAAAAACGGAGTCTTGTGTAAACCGAGGATCATTTGCTAGTAAGGTTTCATTGGCATTGCCAAATCCATAAATACCCACAAAAAGTTTCAACTTTTGATAGTCCATACCACCTACTAATCCATACAGCTTAGTTTGATTAGACTGTATAAATGTATTTCGATTATGAAATCCGATGTAGAATTTACCGTCATTTTTAAGAGCTGATGCTATGGTGTCTTTAATGCTGTGCTGAGCCAGGACACTATGTGAAAAGCCAATACAAATTATCAGCATTAAGCATTTTGACCATCGGGTGATGATGTACCTAGCTAAGCAGTAACCTTGCATTGGCACTAAATAATTTAACGGCTATTGCTAATACAATAATTCCAAAAACTTTATTTAAAATTTTTGCACCTGCAGGGCCTAGTATTTTTTTGATACGGTCTACACTTCTAAGAACTACGTATATTACTATCATATTTAAGATAATCGCCACCACGATATTGAGCGTTTCGTACTCTGCACGGATAGATAGTATAGTGGTAAGCGTCCCTGCTCCAGCTAGTAATGGGAAGGCCAGTGGCACCACAGAAGCCGTAGCAGTATCTGCATCGTCTTCTTTAAATATCTGAACACCAAGTAACATTTCAAAGGCAATAAAAGCCATAAGAATACTGCCTGCTACTGCAAATGAACCTATGTCTACTCCTACGAATGATAGCATAGACTCGCCCAAAAACAGGAACGAAATCAAAATCAGTGCAGTCACTAGCGTAGCAAGTCCCGGTCGGATAGGCGTTTTCTTTTTTATTGCGATAATGAGCGGTATGGCACCGAGCACATCTATCACTGCGAAAAGCACTAAGAAAGCTGAGAGTATCTGATTAATATCCATTAATAAAACGTTGGGTGCAAAGGTGCACCAAATATATATGACTTTTTAAATAGGCTTGAAACCTTCGAAAGCCTGTTTGCAATTATTGCAGTAGTGTAAACTTCTGCAAAGTGTAGGGCCAAATGGGCTTTTCATTTTAGTATTCTCACTATCACAATAGGGACACTTAGTCGCCTCTAGTATGTCCATACTTATATTGGAACAGTTACGCATAGGGGGAGCAAGTCCGTGCTTTTTGATAGCAGCGTGCCCTTCTTCCGAAATGAGGTCTGTGCTCCATGTAGTTTCAAAACTAGTAGCTACAGTGATGTCGCCCAGCTGCTCATAGCTGCCGAGATGCTCCTTTACCATATCTTCCATCATACGAAGTGCTGGACAGCCTGCAAAGGTAGGAGTCAGCGTAACGTGGATGTCGTTATTCTCACTGATGTCTATACCTGTCACTATGCCTAGGTCCACTATAGATATAGTAGGTATCTCAGGATCTTTCACCTGTTTTAGCTCTTCGCGTATGTAGTCTGCTGTTATTTCCATAGGCTACCAGTCTGCACTTGGGTCTATAGTATACACTTCAGTCATTTCTTTTAGCAATGGCTGCAGGTGTTCAGTATGTTTACCTACTCTGCCACCATATATAGGAGCCCAAGTTGCCTTCTCTGGTATAGTAAGATTACTCTTTTCTAGCAAAGGAGTGATAGCTTCTAACCATTGAGCTTTTAGAGCTTCTTCTCCCATGAATATATTTTCAGCAATCAAGATGTCTTCTGCAGGTCCAGGCTCGAACATGCCCAGTGCATAGTTCCAAGCATAGTTGAGCGAATCTTGCATTTTGGTATTGCTTTCTTCGTTTCCGTTTCCTAGTTGATGTACCCAAGTATTGGCGTGCATCGTGTGGTATTTTATCTCACCAAAAAATTTCTTAGCAACCTGAGCAAGTGGTTGATATGCAGAAGTTTTGAGTGCTTCGAAACGCACATACTCTGCAAAATCGAAAAGAAAATGACGTATAAGACTAAAGTCGTATCCACCTATAGGCAGCTCTACCAAATGACTACAGTGAAACTGAGGTGCATTTCTAGTGAAAGCTACGGTATCTGCATCTGCTTCCCCCAGTTGATTTAGTAAGTTGTATAAGTGTTCACTCTGGCCCATCTTGTCCTGTGCCATGCTAGAGAAGGCTATGTCTTCTTCTAGTATAGGACCTAAGCCGTTCCATTCGCTATTTCTATGACCTATTATTAGTTGGTCATCTGCCATTTTATATAGTAATTCTTTTAATGCTTCTATGCTATTCATGTTGTTCTGTTTGTTAATCTGGAGTACTTAATTCTATTATATCTCGTCCGTAGATTTCATTCCTCGCTCTTTGAATGCTTGTATACGGTCCATTACTTTGTACGATGCTGGGTTGCGATATAGTTTCTCTGGAGCTGTGGTGAAAATGTCATCATCTGCATATTCGGTAGCAGAAATACAGCTGCTAGGAGCTACCCATATATTGGCAGTTTGCTCACGTCTAGCGTATTGTTCTTTTGCATATAAAAGAGCCATGTCTGCATTTGGAGCGTGCACTATACCTACGTGTTTGTGTTGAGCTCCTCTTTTGCTTTGGTGAAAAACTTCATAGGTCTGAAAATGGATAAGCCCATCTACATCATTGTGATTTCCCCCTGAAAGGTGAGCTCTGCTAATTCGTGGATCTAGAGAATCTATTGTTTGATCAGTTTCGTTTGCCATTGGTTATTATTGGTTTCTTGTATGTATAGTATATAAAGATTTGCTGGAAGATTAGAAGTGTTTATAGTAGTATGTCCTTCTGATAATTTTCCCTGAGCTATTGTACTTCCTAAGTTATTTTGAATGGTATATGTTCCCGCTTTGGAGGTAATGTTAAGTTTGTTTCCAAAAGGATTTGGGAATATCGTATGTTCAGATTTTAAGTTTTCACTCACGCTCAATGTATTATTTAGCTCATTCACGAAGGACAATTCATCTATGTAGAAAACAGTATTTGGGCTATTGTTAGCTTGGTTTGTAGATGAGACTAAGCGAATGGTAGCACTGTCTGGAACTAAATCTGCCCAGTAGGTGAGTGGGATATTGAAAAACTGCCAACCATCAGAAGTGCCAGAAAATTTTATTTTCCCTTCGCCTAAGTAGCTGCCAAGTCTAAAAACGTTTAATGTAATTTCTGCAGTATCATCTCCGCCATTTTCTAGCAGATAGTATCCTTGTAAATAGGTGTACTTTTTATCTATCGCAAAGGCTGGTCTCCAAGCATCTGCAGTAGTATCTCCTGTAAAACAGAATCCTTCTCCGTCATCATTCCAACTTACAAAATTGCTAATGGCTAAACAACTCTCACCTCTGAAAGGTGTAGGATGAGCCATCACAGATGGATTGCGTAAAAACCCGCCCCATTCTCTAAATGCAACCAAGTCTATTGGCATCCAATCTGTAGGGTAGCTTACTCCTTTATTAGTCCAATTTTCAAAATCGTGATTGACCACTTCTACTGTTCGATTCCCTATGTTTTCGAACCTAAAATCATCTATGATAATAGTTCCCGGACCCTCAGCTAACTCAGTAGTGGTGCTTTTCATCCCTATATATACCGAGTCAGGTGTACGGCTAGAGGTATACCATCTGATAGGTACAGCGTACTTTACGTATGCACCGTTAGAGCTGCCAGTCACTTTTATTGCTGCATCACCTATCCATATTCCTTTTTCATAAAACCCAGAGACCAGCTCTGCACTATCTCCAGCGTATAATTCATACTTAGCTTCAAAAACCATACTCAATGGATCTCCATCGTACGGAAACTTATCTACCCCACCATTTTGCCAGTCTATGTTATATATAGAGCTAGGGATGTATTTTACTCCTGAGTTTATGAAGTTTTCTAATTGGATAGCATATTGACCAGAGACTGCCTCCGTTGTTCTGCTCGGTTTGCCATAACTCACCCAGTCGTCTACTACATAGAAATCTTCTGTTTCCCAGTTTTCAAAACCGCCATTAGGCACATTTTGGGCAAAAGTAGATATGCTCAGGATGCACAGAGAAATTGCTAAAGTATATTTCATTGTTTAATAAACTTTATCGGTTTGGAAAAAGTATTCCCTTCTTGTATTGTCAGAAAGTAAACACTTGGAGTGAGAGAAGAAACATCTATTCGTTTAGAGTTAGAGTGGTCTTCTACAGTTAATTTACTAGACTGGCCTAGCGTATTCATTACCCAGCAACTGAAATTCTCAGACTTCATATTGGACAATAGGTCTAAGTATAAAAAATCTTTAGTAGGATTTGGGAAGATAGAATAAGCGAGGGTATTCTCTTTTACCGATAATTTGAGAGGTGTAGGCTCCATTACGAGCTCTAGATTATCTAAATAAATAGAAGAATTGAAACCGTGGATGGAGTCCGTATTCGTAGACCATATGATAAGTGCTGCACTGTCAGGCTGGTACCTGGAAGCATCGTACACTATAGGCATAGAAAAGAAAGTCCATTCGCTCACTGGCTCGTGCAAGTAAAAATTATTATATGATCGACTACTCCCGGCTTGCCAAGCTCTAAAATTAATACGAGCAGTATCATCGCCAGCGGGTAAATATTTGTAGTATCCCTGTAAGTATTTAAACGTATCTGTAAAAGGAAAAGTGGGCGTGTAGTAATCGTTATTTTCCGTCCCTATATAACAATAGCCAGCTCTAGGAGAGCCGTAGTAATCATAGCTTTTTATAAGGAGTGATGTACCTCCCATAAAAGCATCCTTACCTTTTATCTTGTATACGGATTGGTCTGCCAAAAGTATGTTGTAATTTTCGTAAAATAGCAGGTCGACAGATCTCCAAATAGAAGGGTAATCCACTCCTATATTGTCCCAATCTTCGAAATCATTATTTACAATATCTCCTGTTCTTTCTCCTATATTTTCAAAATGTAAATCGTCAAATATCACGAATCCATCTCCGCTTACTTTATTATTAATATAAGAATACAAATAGACCCAAGCAGTATCTGGAGTACGCACTCCACTCCATTCTATGGGCACACTATATTTTACAAATTCACCGTTGGTAGAGCCAGAAAACCTAAAATCTATTTTGCCACGATATGAGCCTTTCTCTCTAAAAACTACGTAAGCTCTTGCTGTGTCACCTACAGCTAAATCATGCTTACTCCAAAAAACCACACTAAGAGGTTCCCCAGAAATAGCAAATCCATCTAATTCTTGTCTATTACTGTAATTAATACTTGTTACGTAGGCTCTAGTCCCATTAGAAGTGGGGCTGTACGTATTTTTAAGTTTTAGAGCGTAGTTACCCGTTTTGGAATCGCTTGTACGTTCCACGTTTTTGTTGGTAGGCGAGTACCAGCCATTCAGCTGATAATGATCGCGTGTTTCCCAAGTCTCAAAATCTCCATTTGGAATGGTTTGAGATAGGCACACTAAAGTGACAAAAACAGATATGTGTGTTAGTATTAATCTCATGCTATTTGTGTTTTATTTATTCGAAGTACTACTTCAAGAATCGAATATGCCACAAAAACTAATAAAACTTGCCCTAATGCGGTTAAAAAATGGGCACTATATTTTTATGCAAATGGTCTCACATGCTCTGCTTCTTCGTTATTAATAGCACGTGCTACCCATCTTCCATTTTCCTCTGCCATTCGACGTACGGCTAGTCTTTCTGCATTACAAGGTCCATCACCGTTTATTACTCTTTTAAACTCTTCCCAGTCTGGCTCGGTATAATCCCACTGACCTGTTTCTTGGTTTTTCTTAAGTAATGGATCCGGAAGTGTAAGGCCTAAGTCCCATATTTTTGGGATGTACATGTCCATAAACTGCTGACGCATAGCATCGTTAGTTGCCATTTTTACTTTCCAACCCATAAGCGTTTCGGAATGTACAGATGCTTTATCGCTTGGTCCAAAAAAGTGCATTAGTGGTGGCCACCATCTAGTCATTGCAGCTTGCACCATTTCTCGTTGTTTCTTAGTGCCCGTAGCTAGGTGCACTACATTGTCGTGTCCGTACTTTAGGTGAAAAGACTCCTCGTAGCAGATACGCTCTAGAGCTCTGCAGTATGGTCCGTAGGATCCCTTACTATTGGCTAGTTGGTTTACGATAGCCCCAGCATCTACTAGCCAAGCTATAACCGCACTATCTGCCCATGTAAGAGCAGGGTAGTTAAATATATTAGAATACTTAGACTTGCCGGTAATCAGGTCATTCATCATATCCTCACGGCTTTTTCCAAGTGTCTCAGCTGCAGAGTAGAGTAACTGTGCATGGCCTACCTCATCTTGTACCTTGGCCATAAGAGCTAGTTTACGTCTGAAGCCAGGTGCACGAGTAATCCAAGTTCCCTCAGGAAGTGAACCTATGATCTCGGAGTGAGCGTGTTGCTCTATCATTCTGATGAGCTGCTTACGATACATCGCTGGCATCCAATCTTGTGGTTCTATCTTATCTCCAGCATCTATTCGTGCTTGAAAAGCAGCTAAAAGTTCTGGAGTTTCTTCCTGTTGTTCGAATTTTTCGTTTGGGTCTATATAAGCGTTTCCGTACATAATTTTCTTTGTTGTTAATGTTTAATTATCAATTATTGTTTTTAAGTCCTGAGAGTATAAAATCGCTCAGCTTTTCTGCTATTTGTTCGGCGTTAAGGTTGCCGTCTGGCTTATACCACTCCACTATCCAGTTAACGCTGGAGAGTATAGTAAGAGCAGCAAATTTTTTGTCTGTCTCGTTAAAGACTCCTTCGTCTATACCCGTTTGTACTATTTCTCTGAAACCTGCTTCGTAGCTATTTCTATTAGCAATGAATTTTTCCAAAGATGTACCAGTTAAATTTCTCCAGTCACGGATAAAAATTAGAGCGGAGTCTAGATTTTGGGTAAGTATCTCTACGTGCAGCTTTATAGCTATACGTAGTTTTTCTTCAGCATTAAAGTAGATATCATTCACCTCTTTCACAGCAAGTTCAAACTTATCTGCCATTTCAAAACAGGTAAGTTTCAGGATATCTTCTTTGCTTTTAAAATGACTATAAAGACTAGCAGGTTCCATATCTAACGCCTTGGCAATGTCACGAACTGACGTGGCAGCATATCCTTTTTCTTTAAGGACGCTTTGGGATAGGGCTAGTATTTCTTTCTTTCTTTCGGTCATTCTAATATTACAAACTAACGTTCGTTAGGCAAATATAGTTTTTAGGAGCTGTAAAGCAACTGGCGACAGTTGCCTTATATTTGAAAAATGAGAATGATTATGAAACTTAGTTGTATCAGCTTACTACTGTTTTCATCTTTTTTAAGCAGAGGTCAAGCAGAGGGTAAGCACGAAATTGGTCTAAATTTAACAACTTGGGCTACTAGCCCATTTTGGTATTATGAGACTAATAGTCTCGAACGAATTAATTATATCCAAGGGTTTACCTACAAGTATTATATGGAGAATATTGCCTACCGAGGATATTTAGGTGGCGAGAATGAAAGCTTTGAAATGGATGATAGAAAATCTAATGGAGTGTACTCGGCTGCAGATACTCGATCATTTATTGGTATGATGGGTGTGCAGTATTGTTTTGGCAAAAAGAAATTTAGAATAGCTCCTATAATAGATCTCAAGTACGTGAGACGACTTACAGAAGGTGAAAATACTGGCGGCGTAATAGCTGGCGGTAGAATATATTCATACAAGGAAAACTTAATTGGACTAGCACCTGGTATCAATTTCACTTATATCATCAGTTCTAAACTCTCGGTACAGTTAGAGTCTAATATTTCACTTCTAAAAAATTATAGAAATGGAGAAGAACTACAGTATGGTGCGGACTTGACTGCTCCTGTAACTGAGCGGCTAAACGAAGTGCAGTATAAGCCAGTTAGTATATTTTCATTGAACCTTAGAATCTAAGAAAATATTCTTATGCTTGCATTGTGAAATTTGGTAAAGTAGAAAACCCAGGAGATTTAGACTTAAGTCTTCCTCTAGATCATAGCGACACAAAACGTGTGCTAGCAGCTGGCGGCTACATAGAAAAGAAACCAAAGGTGTTCATTGGATTTCCAAAGTGGGCGAAGGCAGATCTCAAAGACTTTTACCCGAAGGGAACCAAGGACGAGTTGGCGTATTACTCTACCCAGTTCAATGCTATAGAACTAAATGCATTTTACTACCGTATATTTCCAGAGAAAGTAGTGCAAGGATGGTACGATAGAAGTTCTCCAGACTTCACCTTTTTTCCTAAAGTGCCGCAGCTGATAAGTCAATTCAGAAGATTAAAAAATTGTACTGTAGAGCTAGATGACTACTTCCGAAGTATTTCAAATTTTAAAGAGAAACTAGGCACTGTATTTCTCCAGATGAATGAAAACTATGGTCCGAAAAATTTTGAAGACTTGACTCACTTTATTGAGCAGTGGCCAACTGACGTGCCACTCAGTGTAGAGCTACGTCATACAGACTGGTATACGGACCCTACTATTGCTGTAGAGTTAAATGATATGCTGGCACAGTATAAAGTATGCCATACCATCACAGATACTGCTGGCAGAAGAGATATTATGCATATGCGATTGACTAATCCTACTTGCTTTGTCCGATTTACGGGAGCGAATCACCCGAGTGATGTGGATAGACTAGACGAATGGTTTAACAGACTCACGGAATGGAAAGAGCAAGGTATAGAGAAAATCAACTTCTTCATACACCAGACTGTAGAAAAAGACCTGCAAATGCTAAGTGCTCGCCTCATAGAAAAGATAAATACGGAATGGGGATATAATATGCATATACCTGGCGAAGAAGAGCAAAAAAAATCTGTTTTAATCAGATGATAACTAAACTAAACTCATCTCAACGACTACGATAAAACCAAACCCACCGGACAATGGTCACTACCAAAAGTTTCATTGTCTATAAAAGCACTTGTCACCTTAGGCATTAGCGAATCAGAAACGAGGAAGTAATCTATACGCCAGCCTGCATTGCTCGCTCGTGCATTGAATCGGGTGCTCCAGAAACTATATTTTACTTCTTCAGGATTAAGCTCACGGAAAGAATCTTTTAGCCCGATACTGAGTATTCCTTCTAGGCCGTCGATTTCTTTTTGAGTATATCCACTGGTTTTATTGTAGTTGCTCTTATCGTTTTTCAGATCTATGGCAGCGTGAGCCACGTTAAAGTCACCCGTTACTATGACGGGTTTAACCTTTTGTAAATCAGCTAAGTAGTTCTTGAATGCCTCGTCCCAACTAGCTCGATAATCCAATCTTTTTAAGCCTGCACCACTGTTAGGCACATATACATTTACAAGATAAAAATCTGGGTACTCAGCACAGATTACACGGCCTTCGTCATCGTGTTCTTCTATGCCCATGTCTGTAGTCACATTGATGGGCTCCGTCTTGCTTATAATAGCTACTCCGCTATATCCTTTTTTGGTAGCAGAGTTAGAGTAGACGTGAAATCCTTTCAGCTCGGCTAGAGCTTCTTGTACCTGATCATCTTGTGCCTTGGTCTCTTGCAGGCAGTATATATCGGCCCCACTATAGTGTATTATATCGATTAAACCTTTTTTTACTGTGGCTCGCACGCCGTTCACATTCCAAGAGATGATTTGCATAGGGCAAATGTAGAAATATTGAATGACTGAAAGTGGAATTAGAAAAGGGATAATTTGGCAGCTATATTTGACCCATTATGTTTCAGGATGTACTTGGTAAAGCTCAAGAGGAAAAATTCATGGTTTCTATAGCTACCTACGGGGAAGAAGCGGCCTGGGTAGGATATGTTTTGTCTTACACTTTAGAGCTGGTTACTTTAGAACATGTTTCAAAATATGGCAGGTATGATGGAATTAGGAGTTTAAAAATAGACAATATAGAACGCGTAGATGTAAACGACGAATTATGCCGAAGTATCACGTTCCTAGCTCAAAATCAGAATGAGATGAACAATCTGAGCATGGAGTATAAAGAGAAGCAGCCAACTGGAGGGTCGTTTTTGGAACTGCTTACCTACTGCAAAGAGGGAAATCTAATCTGCTCTATAGATACTAAGGATCTTTACCTCACGTGTTTTATTCTAGATATAAATACAGAAGAAATTAAATTACTAGCTATAGATAATTTCGGGAATAAGGATGGAGAATGTCATATCAAAATGGATGATGTAAATTTTGTTTCCATGGGTAGGTTAACAGCCATGAGAAGGTTGTTGCTCTATAACTTGAATTACAGGATTTAAGCTACGGAAACTATCTTTTCTTTCTTTCCCCCAAAAACTACGTCTGCTCCTTTTTCTTTACCCATAAGCTGTGTCCCGATAGGTGAGGCTGTAGAGATAGCAAAGACAGTATCTTTGCCTATTTCTATTTTACCAAGACCTACACAGAGATACATCATTTTTTTATCGGTAGTGATGAGAGCACCTAGTTGTACGGAGTCGCACGGCTTATCTGGAGAGATATTGCTGAGCAGTGTCATCTCACGGAGTGCTATGTTTATGGTTTGGTTAAGGCGGTCTAGCTCTTCCTGACCCATAGCTCGAGCAGTCTCAAACTTGTTGCCTGCCGTACTATTATCTTCACCTACTATAGACTCTTGTACCTTGTCTATAGCGTTTTGAAGTTCTTCTATTTTCGTTTGCTGCTTGTGCATACAAGCTGCGTGTATCTCTGACTTATTCATACTTACCATTCCAAATTTAGTGTTTTGTTACCTTAGTTGCAATACTTAAAAAGAGAATAACACACATTTGCACTCAATGTTAGGATTTATAAAGAAATTATTTGGTCCAGGAGTGGATCTAAGTGAGAAAATGAGCGAAGGTGCGATTATAGTAGACGTGCGAAGCCCAGGAGAATATGCTGGTGGTCATGTGAAGGGAAGTAAGAATATCCCTTTGGATAAAATAAGCGGGAAAATAGAAACCATCAAAAAATGGAATAAGCCCGTAATCACCTGCTGTGCTAGTGGTATGCGTAGTGGCAGTGCTGCTAGTATCCTTAAAAAAAATGGTGTGGAAGCATATAATGCAGGTCCGTGGCAAAAGGCCGATAAATTAGCGTAGGAATACCCCTCGCAAGAACTCGCCTCGAGGCGAGTTCTTACTTACAATTAATAAAATATAGATATGGCAAATTTTAAAGATATAATAGGCGGAGATATACCGGTACTGGTAGATTTTCATGCAGAGTGGTGTGGTCCTTGTAAGATGATGCCACCCATCCTAGACCAAGTGAAAAATGAGCTTGGTGATAAGGTGAAAATTCTAAAGATAGATGTAGATAAAAATCAGGCTTTGGCTAGTGCGTATAATGTAAAAGGCGTTCCCACGATTATGATTTTCAAAGACGGAAAGCAAGTATGGCGAGAAAGCGGCGTAAGACAGGCTTCAGAGTTAATTGGAGTAATGATTAAGTGAGATAGGTGAGAATGTGTGTGCAGTTTTCTATGCCATCCATCAAGGTGAATACTCAGGATGACAATGTATCCGATTAAACCTTGTTGAACTTATCATTCTGAGTGTATTTTGACAACAGGAGAAAACTATATCGAAGGATGGACAAGCGGGTTAGTCTTCTTGCAAGTTCTGATAACGGTTCCAAACTCTATCTAGGTTGAACTCTTCGCAAATGACCTTTAGTATTTTATCAAATGATTTGAATTTAAAGTTCTTTTCTAGAAGCATAGCTGGAAGTGTTTCTATAGCATCTATAAACCTAAAAAGTTCTTCGTGGGTTTTTTCTCAAAAGTACAAATTCTCATTTCGATGAGTAACCTGTGAATTATTTTGACTTGACTTTTGTTATTACTCATTTTAATGGTCTCATATCTCAATACTCAAAATCTCACTACTAAGGAAGGTACTCCTTCTTAAAATTTGGTTTACGTTTTTCTAAAAAAGCATCTCTGCCCTCCTTAGCTTCGTCTGTCATATACGCAAGTCGAGTAGCTTCTCCTGCAAATACTTGCTGACCTACCATGCCATCGTCCGTAAGGTTCATCGCAAACTTGAGCATCTTGATGCTTGTTGGCGATTTTTCTAAGATCTCTTGTGCCCACTCAAAGGCTGTATCTTCTAACTCTGCGTGTGGCACTACGGCGTTTACCATTCCCATATCAAAAGCCTCTTGAGCAGAGTAGTTTCTTCCTAAGAAAAATATCTCACGAGCTCTTTTCTGACCTACCATTTTAGCAAGGTAAGCAGAGCCATATCCACCATCAAAACTGGTAACATCGGCATCTGTTTGTTTGAAAATAGCATGTTCTTTACTGGCAAGAGTGAGATCGCATACTACGTGTAGACTATGTCCGCCGCCTACGGCCCATCCGGGTACTACGGCAATCACTACTTTGGGCATAAAGCGAATCATTCGCTGTACGTCTAGTATGTTTAGTCTATGATAATTGTCATCTCCTACGTATCCTTTGTGTCCACGAGCTTTTTGGTCTCCGCCGCTACAAAAACTGTATACGCCATCTTTGGTACTTGGACCTTCTGCACTTAGTAAAACAACACCTATGCTCAAGTCTTCTTGGGCGTCATGAAAGGCATCGATTAATTCACTCGTGGTCTTTGGTCTAAATGCATTACGAACGTCTGGTCTGTTGAAGGCTATGCGTGCTACTCCATCGCACTTTCTATAGGTAATGTCTTCGTATTCTTTTACGGTGGTCCAGCTTTGACTCATAGGGCAAAGTTAAATCTTAGTTGAAATTTATTTGAGGTCATTTTATAACATACTCTTGGTATTTTCACTTTTAATGGAATATCATTGTTATGCGTGTTGTCTAAGATACGTAAAAAATTATGAACTTACTAAAAACAACACTCTCTCTTTTCTTAGGATTAGCCTCTATAATTTCATACGCTCAAGACTTTGATGGCTATGCATTATACAATTTGCAAAATAACAGTACGACTTACCTAGTAGACAAAGATGGAAGTATTGCTCATTCTTGGGACTGCAATACAAATGCTAACTATGCGGTTTTCTTGAAAGATGATGGAAACCTTCTTAGACAAGGAGTAGTCACTGGAGCGGAACTCAATGGTGCCGCTTCTGGAGGCATTATTCAAGAGTACGATAAGGACGCTAATATTGTGTGGGAGTTCGAATATTCAAGTGCAGATCATCAGTCGCACCATGATTTTGCAGTATTGCCAAATGGTAATGTTTTGCTTACCGCATGGGAAGTAAAGTCAACCACGGAATTGGCTGCAGCTGGAAAGTCTTCTACTTCTGAGAAATGGCCTACGCATTTTATAGAGGTAGAGCAAGATGGTACAGGAGGTAAAATAGTATGGGAATGGCATATTTGGGATCACTTGATTCAAGATGTAGATGACACTAAGCCTAATTTTGGCGTAGTAGCTGATCATCCGGAATTGATGAACATCAATGTAGCAGGTCAAACTAGTAGAAGAGATGGTGATTGGTTCCACGTTAATGGAATAGATTACAATGCAGAATTAGATCAAATTGCTTTTAGCTCTAGATTTATGAGTGAGATTTTCATAATAGATCACAGTACTACTACAGCTGATGCTGCTTCACATGAAGGAGGAAATGCTGGCAAAGGAGGAGATTTTCTTTTTAGATATGGAAATCCTGCGAACTACGGATCATCTGTTGCCCAAAGCATTCCTTCTGCTGTTCATGATGTACGTTGGATAGAAAATGATGGCCGCCCAAATGGTGGTTGGATTCAATTTTTCAATAATACCGGTGGATCAGGAAATAGCTCTGTTGTAGACGCGATAAACCCTCCAAGGGATGGATATAACTACACTTTTAATACTGGATCATTTCAGCCAGCGGCACATCAATGGAGGCACGAGTGTAAAGCTACTTCAAGTGGGCAATCGGCTTCTGATAGACTATCAAATGGGAATATCTTCGTAGCGGTGTCTAAGCAATATATGTATGAAGTAGATACAAATGGCAATACAGTATGGCAATATAGCGATGCCCCTCCTAAAGGTTTCAGAAGGGAATGTGCACATCCAGGTATTATAGCCTTGCTAGATAATCCATGTGAAGTAGAAATTAGTTCTGTAGGAATAATAGCAGCAAATACTGTAAAAGTATCTCCTAACCCATCTTACGGTACGATTACAGTCTCTGGTCTAGATCATATATCTGACTTTGAGATTAGTGTTACGGATATGTTGGGAAAGGTTGTTTTACAAAGTAAAAATCAAGTCGAATTATCATTGCGAGATTTAGAAAATGGGCAATACATTCTTTCCATTTTAACAGGGGAAACTAAAGTTACTAAATCGCTGATTTTAGCTCAATAGATCGTGAGAAAGACACTTGTATTTGTACTATGCATTGTGGCCTTTTTTTCTTCACGAGGGCAGACATGGTTCCATAATACATCGCATATTTCCGAAGTTAAGCTTGTTTTTGAGCAACAAAACTGGGATCACATTTTAGATAGTTTTTATGTAGACGGAGATGAGGAAAGATTACTTGCTGCTGTATGGGTTGACGGAGTATACTTTGACAGCATAGGAGTGCGATATAAAGGGTTCAGTTCTGTAAGTGTGGATAGAGACAAAAATCCATTCAACATAAAACTGGATTATGTCATAGACCAGAGTCATTTCGGAGTAGAAAAAATTAAGCTGGGCAATGTGATTCAGGACCCTTCGTTTGTCAGAGAAATAGTATCATATAAAATAGCTCGTAATTATATGCCTGCTTCACATTCAAATTACTGTAAGGTATACATCAATGATGTTTTCTGGGGAGTATACACGAGTGTAGAATCCGTAGACAATTCGTTTCTTGCTCAGTACTACGGCTCATCTGATGGAACGTTTGTAAAAGGGAATCCTACTACAGTAAACCTAAATGGAGAGAACAGTAACCTAAGCAGTAGTCCGGGTCTCGATAGTGCAGATTATTACGATTTCTACGAACTAAAATCTGATGCAGGATGGGCAAATTTCTATAACCTAATAGATAAGCTAAATAATAGTCCTGAAGATATAGAGCAAGTGCTCAATGTCGATCGTACGCTATGGATGCACGCTCTCAATTATACACTTATAAATTTTGATAGCTATATAGGCTATGCCCAAAATTACTACCTGTATGAGGATAAGAACGGACAGTTCAATCCAATACTTTGGGACATTAATCAGTCCTTTGGTAGTTTTAGGTTAACAGATGCTTCTGACTTCTTCAGAGGTTTCGCTGTAGAAGAAGCTAAGACGATGGACCCGCTAGCACACGTCAATAGTTTCTCAGTGCATCCCAGACCTTTGATTAGAAACGTAATTAATACGGGCCAACGAGAACGAATGTACTTAGCCCACATACGAGCAATAGTGCAAGAGCATTTTGCCAATGAAGCGTACAAAGATGAATTGGACGAGCTGCAGGATTTAATAAAATCTGATGTAAGTAATGATACCAATAAGTTTTATTCTAACGAAGATTTTTTAGCTAATAAGACAAGTACGGTTCAAGACTTAGTAGAGTACCCAGGCATTACAGATTTGATGGATGCTCGCAGTACCTATCTGCTAAACTATACAGGAATATCTCCGATAGGTGCTCCTAGTATTGCAGAGCCTTTAGATACTAAAAGTGAGACAAGTTTTCAAATCACTTCGTCAGTGACGTTAGCATCTATGGTCTATCTTTATTACAGAGATGAAATAGGAGGACTATTTAGTAGAATGGAGATGAAGGATGATGGATTAGCTGGAGATGATCAAGCTATGGACGGTATTTATGGAGCTAGCATCTCTTCTTCAAGTGCCAACTTAGATTACTATGTATATGCAGAAAACGATTCTGCAGGAACTTTCTCTCCGAGCAATGCCGCGTATAATTTTTATGAGATAAGAAAAGAAAAACAACTGGTAATCAATGAGTTTTGTGCGTCAAACGCGACTATTACTTCTGACGAAAATGGAGATTTTGAGGATTGGATAGAAATATATAATAATGCTGATACGAGCATCAATTTACTTGGATATACACTCTCTGACGATATCAATGATCTTAGGAAATGGAGTTTTCCTGATATTAGCATATCTCCTGATGAATATACCTTGGTATGGGCAGATAATGATGATGACGGACCACTACACGCAAGTTTTAAACTTGCTTCTGGAGGAGAAGCCGTATACCTATCTCTAAATGGGGAAATCGTAGATGAAATAATCTTTGGTGGTCAGACTACAGATATTACGTATGGAAGGTATCTGAATGGAACTGGACCGTTTACGCTAATGGAAGCATCTCCAAATGCCGTAAATGACGGAAGAAGATTAGACATAAAACGGATCGAAGAGAATATTATTAATGTTTTTCCAAATCCGGTTGCCGAGAAAGTTTTCGTAGAATCAGATATGTCTGGAGAATTAAAAATTATTAATTCGCAGGGTAAGATGTTGTACAAAGGGTTAGTCAATGTAGGATTAAACACGTACGAAGTAGCAAACCTACGTAATGGAGTTTATTTTATTATCCTCTATAATGGACAAAATAGAATTACGAAAAAGTTATTAAAATTATGAAATTAGCATCTACGATTCTGTTTATAGTGTGCTCACTATCAGCGGCACAGGCCCAATCTTTCAAATCATATACGGACCTGGATGGACTCCCAAGTAAAAATGTACTCAGTCTAGCCAGTGATGGCAATGGTACTATGTGGTTTGGCACTCAAAAGGGCATAGCCATTTTTGATGGCAATACGTGGGAGGTGATGAATACTACTACGCATCCCGGTCTGGCTAATGATAATGTATCGTCTATTCTCATAACGAGTAGTGGGGATGTATGGATAGGAGGAGACTACGGAGTTAGTAAATACTCTGGAAGCACCTGGACTACCTATACTACGTCAGACGGGCTTGGAAGTAATCGAATAACTAACCTTACTGAAGTAAGTAACGGTGATATTTGGATAAGCGATTTTAACGGAGCTACTCTTTATGATGGTACGAGTTTCAAGGCATACAAATCTGCTGACGGATTGCCTTTTGGTGGAGTAGAGGATATAGTAGAGATCAAAAATGGTGATATTTTGATGGCCACTGGATTAGGTGGACTGGCCTTGTTTGACGGGACAGACTTTACGCTAATTACAGATTCAGAAGGTTTAGTAAGTAATAATACGACTGCTTTAGCGGTAGATGCTTCTGAAAATGTGTGGGTAGGCACTTCTAATGGAGTCTCGGTTTTTTCTGAAGCTATGGTTTGGCAAACGAACCATACTAGAATGTATGAAATGCCAATGCCGGACACATTGAATCCCGTAGAGGATATCGTGGTAGATTCTAAAGGAAATGTATGGACAGGCATATATGTAGATTATCTAGTTACCGTTGGAGGTATTGCTAAATTTGATGGCTCTACGTGGACAGACTATGACGAGACTGATGGTATGGTAGGCCCGACGATAAGAGCTCTTGCCGTAGACGAAAATGATGCCATTTGGGTAGCTACTAGCTCTGGAGTAACTAAGATAGGAGAAGAAGGAGCGAGTGTGAAATTAATGGCTAAAGAGAGTCTAAAAGTGTATCCTAATCCCGCATCCGATAGGCTAAACATAGAATTAACAGCTACGGACATGGACAGTGAAATACGACTTATTAATTCACAGGGTAAGGAAATCTACCGGAATGAAAGCAATAATATGTCAAACCTTAAAATTGACGTATCTAGTTATGATTCAGGAATATACACTCTTTTAGTTGGGAATAAGGTTTCTAGAGTGCTGGTACTGTAGTTCTAAAATCCTTAATGTTTTAGTTTGTTGTGGATTTTGTCGTTGCTAATAACTCCCCTCCACGATAACCTTCACCGCCTCAGGAGTAACAGCCTTACGCTCACCTAGAGCTACCCAGCCACGTTCACGAAGAGTTTCGCTTACTTTCTCAGCAGTACCTTCATATTGGTCGGTATAGTCAGATAGACGAGTAGGGATATCCATAGAGTGGAAAAATTCTTCTGTTTTTGCTATGGCAGCGTTAGCTTTCTCCTCTACAGTTCCTTCTGTGATATTCCAGACCCTTTCGCCGTATTGGGCTAGCTTTTCTTTTTTGTTATCCAAGAAGTGTGCGTAATGTCTTGGGGCTATAATAGCAAGGGTACGAGCGTGATCTATGCCATATAATGCGGTGAGCTCATGACCTATAGCGTGTATCGCCCAGTCGTTTGGTACGCCTTTTTGTATGAGTCCGTTCAGAGCCATAGTACAGCACCACATAAAGTTAGCAGCAATAGTATAGTCTGCAGGGTCTTTCATTAGCTTAGGAGCTGTGGTTACCAAACTACTCATTATGCTCTCTGCAAAACGGTCTTGTAAATCTGCAC
>Ga0115007_10001004_pt1 | contig 18387 bp, 12 predicted proteins | sample ArcOceMetagenome_2_FD_87166 | JGI IMG/M metagenome (GOLD analysis project Ga0115007, IMG submission 87166) | Marine eukaryotic phytoplankton communities from Arctic Ocean - Arctic Ocean ARC135M Metagenome | ecosystem: Environmental > Aquatic > Marine > Oceanic | place: Arctic Ocean | collected...
GTAAGAAAAAGCTAATCCTAATCCAAATAAAATTAATGAACTTAATAATAATGGTAAAATAATTTTAGTTTCTTTCTTCGTTAAGCCAGGTAATAAAAACAAAATTAATTGTCCTATTATAAATGGACTTGAAAAAAGTAGTCCTGTATAGAAAGATATTTTTATAGTTGAAATAAAATATTCACCAGGAGATAATTGAAAAAATTTTACATTACTAATTGGAAGTTCCAAAATTTTAACTAGACTTTTGACTTCAATAAACGATACACAAGTTAACAATAAAATTATCCCAAACACAAGAAAAATCCGTTGACGTAACTCTTCAATATGTTCTGAAAAAGGTAATTCTAATGTTACGATTGTATTATTTGTAAAATTAAAATTAGAATTAGTCGTCATCTAGAAAAAAAAAAAATTCGTACTATTCTAGTAATCTAAATTTCTGGCGAATTATAAAAATTATAATTCGCCTATAGTATATGCAACAATTATTTCAGAAATTACTTTTAGTTTTTAATTATTTATGATAAATAATTAATAGCTTCTAAACGAGCTGTTGCTTTTTTTAACTCAACAGAAGCATCTAATCGAGCTTTACTCGTTTCCGCTCTTTCTACTGCTGAAGTTGCTTTTTCTAATTCTTTTGTCGCTTCACTTAATTCTACATTAGTAAGTTCTTCGACATCATTTACTAAAACCGTTACTCGATTTTGATCAATCTCTGCTAAACCACCACATAGAATAATAGGGGTCCATTTTTCATTCAGTTTTATACGTAATAATCCAGTGTCTAAAGCTGTGATTAATGCTGCATGACCTTCTAATACCCCTACCTGACCAGTTAGACCAGGTAATACAACTTCATCAGCCGTTGTTGAACAAATGACTCTGTCGGGGGTAAGAACTCGAATGTTCATAACCATATATCTTACTCCTTATTTTAGAGTTTCTGCTTTTGCAATTGCTTCATCAATATCACCTACAAGATAGAAAGCTTGTTCAGGTAAATCATCTAATTCACCAGCAAAAATCATGCTAAAACCTTTAATAGTTTGTTCTAAACTTACATATTTTCCTGGTGAACCAGTAAAGATTTCAGCAACGAAGAATGGTTGTGATAAGAATCTTTCAACTTTACGTGCGCGAGCAACTGTTAAACGATCTTCTTCTGATAATTCATCAATACCTAGAATTGCAATAATATCTTGTAATTCTTTGTAACGTTGTAAAGTTTCTTTTACAATTTCAGCCATTTCATAATGTATTTCACTAACAATACCTGGTTGTAACATTGTTGATGTTGAATCTAATGGATCTACAGCAGGGTAAATACCTTTAGCAGCTAAGTTACGTGATAATACAGTTGTTGCATCTAAATGTGCGAATGTTGTTGCTGGAGCTGGATCTGTTAAATCATCGGCAGGTACATACACAGCTTGAATTGATGTAATTGAACCTTGTGTTGTTGATGTAATACGTTCTTGTAATGCACCCATTTCTGTCGCTAACGTAGGTTGGTAACCTACAGCTGATGGCATACGACCTAATAATGCAGATACTTCTGAACCTGCTTGTGTGAAGCGGAAAATATTATCAATAAATAATAATACATCCTGTTTATTTACATCACGGAAATATTCTGCCATTGTTAAAGCTGTTAAACCAACACGCATACGAGCACCAGGAGGTTCATTCATTTGACCATATACTAAAGCTACTTTAGATTCTGGGAAATTTTTCTCATTAATTACGCCAGATTCTTTCATTTCTTCGTATAAATCATTCCCTTCACGTGTACGCTCACCTACGCCACCAAACACAGATACTCCACCATGAGCTTTCGCAATGTTATTAATTAATTCCATAATTAAAACTGTTTTACCTACACCGGCTCCGCCGAATAGACCAATTTTACCACCACGACGATATGGTGCTAATAAATCTACTACTTTGATACCAGTTTCGAAGATTGACGGTTTTGTTTCTAATTCGGTAAATGCTGGAGCATCACGATGAATTGGTAAAGTTTCATCACATGAAACATCACCTTGTTCATCTACAGGCTCACCGATTACATTAAAAATTCGACCTAATGTCGGAGTTCCAACTGGTACAGTAATTGGACTACCTAAATCAATAGCTTCAACACCACGTCTTAAACCATCTGTTGAGCGCATTGACACTGCTCTTACTCGATTATCACCTAATAATTGTTGTACTTCAACAATTGTTGATGTGCCATCTTCTAAGTCTAGTCTAACTGCACTATAAATAGGTGGTAAGTTTCCTTCAGAGAATTGAATATCTAATACAGGACCGATAATTTGAGTAACGAAACCTTTGTTTAAATTAGTTTTTACCATTTTGATTTAACATATTAAAATACTTGAGAATAAATATACTTTCGCAATCTTACCTGCCATTTTAAAGACTAATAAATTTAAAATTTACTAATTAATTATTATTGTACAACAAAATTACGTGAATTATTGAATATAATCATATTTTGATTACATCTAATTAAATTACTACTTAACTATTATCACTTAATCTTCCTGTTACTTTTAACCAATTTCGAGCTCCCGGATAATTATCAGGTGCTAATTTAAGAGCTTGAATCCAATACTCTGCAGCTTTATCAAATAACTCTTTTGATAACTCAACATATTCATCTTCTTCTAAAGTTTGAGCTCGAAGTGCTTGTGAATGATAAATAACAGCAATATTATTTAAAGCTTGTGGAAGATTTGAATTTAATGCTAGAGCTTGATGATAAAATTCTAAAGCTTGAGTGTATTTACCGGTATTTCCATAAATTAATCCGATATTATATAAGGTATAACTACGATCATATGGATCTTCTTCGATTTGAAGAGCTTCGTAATAATTTTGTAATGCTTCAGCATAACGACCTTTTCCCTGAGCAGCCATTCCCGCACGATAATAAGAAAAAGCTTGTTTTTCTTGTTTACTCGCCGGTAAAACTTTTAAAAGAATATCAGCGATTACTGTAAATGTTTTATCGATAAAATTCCCCATAAAATTTCCCCTTATAATTTAAATATTAAAGACTTAGAGTTATTATATATTAAAAATAATAACTCTAAAAATTTTTAAACAGAATTCGATGCAACGAAAGGAAATAATGATAAAATTCGTGCACGTTTTATTGCTTTTGCTAATTTACGTTGTTGTTGAACTGTTACACCCGTAGCTCGACGTGGCATAATTTTGCCTTGTTCTGTTACAAATAATGTTAATAAATCAATGTCTTTATAGTCAATTTTTTGATTTAAACTAATCGGTGATGTTTTTTGTTTTTTTGATGCCATAATTTATTTTATTTCTTTATGTATAGTTGGTTTGTTACAATGTGGGCAGTATTTTTTTAATTCTAATCGCTCCGGATTATTACGACGATTTTTTTGTGTAGAATATCTTGAAACACCAGCCGAACGTTTATTTAAATTCGAACGACATTCAGTACATTCTAAAGTAATTAAAATCCGAGTACCTTTATTTTTTGCCATAGAAATTTGAACTAATAATTTTATATACTATATTGCCTAAAAATTTGTATCTTATCAAGGGTTAAGAATCATTACTACGATAAAAAATTTTTCTTCGAAAAACTTTTAATTTTTCCTCAAATATACTATATTACATTAAACCCTAATTTATAAAATAACTATTTAAATAACATGGCTAATAGTAAATCAGCAGAAAAACGTATTGAAATTAATAAACGGAACCGTTTAAGAAATCGATACTATAAAACTTCCGTTCGAACGTTAGTAAAACTTTTTTTCATAGATCTTGAATCTTATAAAATTTCTCAAAATCCTCAAGATAAAGAGAAATTAAACAAAATTTTAAGTTCAGTGTATAGCCTTTTAGATAAAGGAACGAAAAAAAATATATTTCATAAAAATGCTGCAGCAAGAAAAAAAGCAAAATTGGCTGCTTATTTAAAAGTAGTTTAATTAAACTATTCAAAATAGGTTAGTTGATCTCCAAATTTTTACAAATACCTTTAAACTTTAATGATAGTTACGAAAATTTTTAAATTTCGTAACTATATTTACTTATCCTAAAATTTAGTAAATAAAAACAATAACCATACTTAATTATTTGAGTGATTAACAAAGATTATGAAACAAAATATGAATTATATCAATGCTCTTCCAGATTTTCTGGCAATGCAAAGAGTAAGTTTTTGTTGGTTTATTACTCAGGGTTTAAACGAAGAATTAGCTTTATTCTCTAGAATTCATGATTTTAGTCAAAATACTGAATATCTCATGTTTGGAGAAGAATACAGCTTAATAAAACCACCCTATAGTTTATTAATTGCACGAAAATATAGTGGAAATTATAGAGCACAATTAGTTATTCCAATTGAAGTACGAAATAAAATAATTAATAGTGTTCGTTACCATAATCAATTTCCTATTATTACCTTACCTTTAATGACTACCTATGCAACATTTATTATTAATGGTTGTGAACGAGTTATTGTTAGCCAAATTATCCGAAGTCCCGGCGTTTACTTTGAAAAAAATAAAAATCAAAAAACACGAAAACATTTTAAACGGAAATTATCTACTGATATAAATAAATTACGTTCCTTTCTACCATCCGGTGAGGCCCTTATTTCAGAATTTGATCTTTTCTTTTCTATTCCAACTACAACTTATGACAAAGTAAAAAAGAAAAAAAAAATTGTTCCACACTGGAATAACAATTCTATTTATTATTATTCTATAAAGTATTTACAACAAACAAAAATAACACCTTCGTTTTATTTTTTACAATGTTTTAAATATTATCGATTAATTTCAAAAACTTTAAAATTAGAATCAAAACCTCAATTAATTACATTGTTGTTGAAATGGTTACAATTGAAAAACACTAAATTAAATCTAAAAGTAAATTTAAATGAAAATAAAGTTCTTTTTTCAATAAAATATTTTCAATTTTTATTAAAACTGTTACTTAAATCTCAGATTTTACAAAACAATGAATCTGCTCTTATTGAAAAAAATTTGAATGAATTTTCAGTTTTAAAGAATAATTTGAAATTATCGAAATATCAAACAACAAAGCTACTTTATAGCTACGATAAAACAGTAATTAATTCACAAAGATCTACTCAAATTAAACTAAATTCACAATTATTATTAATAACTAAGCATTCAAATGATTGGCTTACAGAAATGGAGAATTTTTCATTTTTAAAAACAAATCTTGACCAAAAATTACCAAAGATCCATACTTTTACTCAACTTATTAAATTTTCAAATTTAAGACCAACAATTTTTTTCTCAATTAGCTTAAAAGACCAATTAAAATATATATTTGGAAAAGATAAGTTGTTGTATAAATCAGAACGCCATAAATATTTAAAAACAAAAACTCAATTACTTCTTTACAGAAAAGATCACGAAATTAGAACGAATTATCATAAAAAATATGATGAAAAAGACTTATATACAGCTACTCTAATTCCTGAATATGGTTCTTGGGTTCGTTTCGGATTTCAAAAAAATACAAAAATTAATCCTTATAAATATCCCATAAAAAATCAAGAAGATGAAGTTGTAATTCAATTAGATAAAATAAATCAAAAACCCGTTCTTCATGTATTAAGAGAAATGGGATTGACAAATTTAGAAATTCATCAAAATCTACAATATTCCGATTTTTTCTATTTTGAAAAACCTTTTTTAATAAATTCAAAACGTTTAAAACAACCTATACCACGATTTGACTTAAATTTAGATTATTTTAAAAATATTTCAGAATTTTCAAGAATTTTTGACCCCAATTATTATCGTTTAGGAAGAGTTGGTAGATTAAAGGTAAATAATCGTTTAAATTTACGAATTAGTGAAAGATTACAGAGTATAACATATGAAGATATATTTGCCATTACTGATAAATTAATTAGTTTAACGATTTCAAAAGCAGTTCAAGATGATATTGATCATTTAAAGAATAGGCGGGTTCGCTCTGTTGGAGAATTGTTACAAAATTTATTTAGAATAGGTTTTCAGCGTTTAGTGAGAAAATTAAGAAATCAAACAAATAAAATTGATTCTGGTCATTTACTAAGTTTTAATATCGTTAATGCAACTGTTAGAGAGTTTTTTGGGTCTAGCCAATTATCTCAATATTTAGATCAAACTAACCCATTATCTTCTCTTACTCACAGACGTCGTATTAGTGGATTAGGGCCTGGTGGATTTGATCGTGATCGAATTAGTTTTGCCGTTCGTGATATTCATCCAAGTCATTATGGTCGAATTTGTCCTATTGAAACGCCCGAAGGACAAAACGTAGGTTTAATTGCCTCATTAACAACATGTGCACGAGTAAATAAATCCGGATTTTTAGAGACACCTTTTTGGCGAGTTATAAACGGAAAAGTTATTAAAACTGGTAATCCTATTTATTTAACAGCTGATATAGAAGATTTATATAAAATTGCTCCGGCCGATCTTGCAACTAACAAAGAGAATTATTTGATTAAAAATGTTATTCCAGTTAGATATAAACAAGATTTTATTAATGTGACACCATCTGAAGTTGATTTTATTGCTATTTCGACCATTCAAGTTGTTTCTGTAGCTGCATCTTTAATACCTTTTTTTGAACATGATGATGCAAACCGTGCATTAATGGGTTCAAATATGCAACGTCAATCCGTGCCCTTAATTCTACCTCAAAAACCAATTGTTGGAACAGGATTAGAGAATCAAATCGCGATTGATTCTGGTATGACTTTAAATGCTCAAACCTCAGGTATTGTGAATTCCGTAACTGCTAATAAAATTATTATTAAAAACGAAAGTGGTAAAAAAGTAACGTATAAATTACAAAAATATTTGCGTTCAAATCAGCAAACATGTATTAATCATCGTCCGGTAGTTTGGAAAGGTGAAAACATTAAATCAGGACAAATCCTTACAGATGGACCAGCCATAACAAGTAGTGAATTAGCATTAGGTCAAAATGTTTTAGTAGCTTACATGCCTTGGCAAGGTTACAATTTTGAAGATGCAATTCTAATAAGTGAACGACTAGTATACGATGATATTTTTACATCGATTCATATTGAACGTTATAAAATTGAAATTGACCGAAATTCAGAGATGTCAGAACAAACAACCAAAACTATTCCAAATTTAAGTCTGTCCGAAATCAAACATTTAAACGATGATGGCATAGTAACCGTAGGTACGTTTGTAAAACCAGGTGATATTTTAGTTGGAAAAGTAATTTCAAATAATACATCGGAACAATTACCAGAATCGAAATTATTACGTGCGATTTTTGGAGCAAAAGCAAAAGGTGTAAAAGATAATTCGTATCGAATGCCAGATGGTGAATACGGTCGAGTAATTGAAACAGTTACATTTAATCGTCGGACAAAATTAACATACAAATTTGAAAAAATTTATGTTTTTATTGCTCAGATTCGAAAAATTCAAGTCGGTGATAAAATTGCAGGTCGTCATGGTAACAAAGGAATTATTTCACGTATTCTAGCGCGTCAAGATATGCCATTTTTACCTGATGGTACCCCTATTGATATTATTTTAAATCCCTTAGGTGTACCATCACGAATGAATGTTGGACAACTTTATGAGTGTTTATTAGGATTAGCGGGTGATAAATTAAATTCTCGATTTAAAATTTTACCATTTGATGAAATGTATGGTTTAGAAATGTCTCGTATTTTAATAAATAAAAAATTAAGACAAGCATCGATTCAAAAAAATGAAAGTTGGTTATTTAATCCATACGCACCAGGTAAAATGGTTCTAATTGATGGCCGAACAGGAAAAGAGTTTGAAAATCCCATTACTGTTGGGAATGCATATATGTTGAAACTTATTCATTTAGTTGATGATAAAATGCATGCAAGAGCAACAGGCCCATATTCTCTAATTACGCAACAACCATTAAGAGGAAAAGCTCAACATGGTGGACAACGGTTTGGAGAAATGGAAGTTTGGGCTTTAGAAGGATTTGGGGCTGCCTTTACATTAAAAGAACTTTTAACAATAAAATCAGATGATATGCAAGGTCGAAATGAAACATTAAATGCAATTGTTAAAGGTCAACAAATTCCGAAATTTGGTATACCTGAATCATTTAAAGTTTTATTACAAGAATTACGGTCAATTGGTTTAGATATGAGTACATATAAAATTGAAAAATTTAGCTCGCACAAAAGATATGAAGTTGAAGTGAATTTGATTGAAAAATATAATCCATTATCAAAAACATTTTCACCTACTTCAAATATAAACGATATTTCATTTTAATAATAATGGTACAATTTGCAAAAGAATTTGATTATATAAAAATTAAATTAGCATCTCCTTTTCGAATTTTACAATGGGCAAATCGAAAATTACCAAATGGGCAATTTGTTGGTGAAGTACAAAAATCTGAAACAATAAATTACCGGACCTTTAAGCCAGAAATGGATGGTCTATTTTGTGAACGAATTTTCGGGCCCAGTAAAAGTTTGGAATGTGCATGTGGAAAATATAAAAGAGTTCGATATGAGGGATTAATTTGTGAAAGATGTGGTGTTGAATTAACAGAATCGAGAGTAAGACGTCATAGAATGGGATATATTAATTTGATTTATCCTGTAACTCATGTTTGGTATATTAATAGTCGACCGAATTTTATGGCTTTATTATTAGAAGTCGAAGAGTCGGAAAAACAATTAGATACAAGTTATACAGCACATTCTGAAAAATGTAAAAAATGTAAAGGTTTAAAACTAACTACATCAACAATTGTTGATCTATGGGATGAAAGAATTAAGCGTATTAAACTTGCTTCATTAGCATATTTTATTGCAGAAGATGAAATTTCATTTTATGGTTTACATTGGGATCTACAACAATATCGGAGAAGTCGAGAATTAGGTTATAGTGGTTATCCACTAAAACCTTATCCGAGACCTCAAAATCGTCGATACAATACACCGAAATATTTATTAAGGGCAACACCAAATTTTTTAATTGGAGCGCCATTAATTAAACGAGAATTAGAAAAATTAGATTTAAAATCAGAAATTTTCCGAACAAGATATTTTGTTTTAATTTGTACTAAAGTATTAAACAAAGAAAAGCCTCTTTATGAGGAATCGAAATGGTTTAGAAAATGGGAACAACAAAGAATTTATAAAATACGTGAACAAGCAATTAAACGGATTCGAATTTTAGAAAATTTAATTGGAACTGGTTCAAGTCCATCATGGATGATATTGTCTATTTTACCAGTTATTCCACCAGCTTTAAGACCTATGATTCAATTGGAAGGTGGTCGTTTTGCGACTTCAGATTTAAATGAATTATATCGACGAATTATTACACGAAATAATCGTTTATTACGTTTATTAGAAATTGATGCACCACAACTAATTATTCGAAATGAAAAAAGATTATTACAAGAAGCTGTTGATACATTAATTGATAACGGAAAACGCGGTAAAATAGCTTTAAGTGCAAATAATAGACCGTTAAAATCATTATCAGATATTATTAAAGGAAAACATGGTCGTTTTCGTCAAAATTTACTTGGAAAACGAGTGGATTACTCAGGTCGTTCAGTTATTGTAGTCGGACCAAGTTTAAAATTAAATCAATGTGGTTTACCATATGAAATGGCAATCGAGCTTTTTCAGCCTTTTATTATAAGAGAATTAATTAATCAAGGGTTAGCTAGTAATATGAAAATTGCTAAAAATTTAATCCAACAAAATGAACCAGTTGTAGATCCAGTTTTAGAAAAAATATTAACAAGTCACCCTATTTTTCTAAATCGAGCTCCCACCTTACACCGTTTAGGAATTCAAGCATTTGAACCAGTTCTAGTTCAAGGTCGAGCTATTAAATTACACCCTTTGGTTTGTTCGGCTTTCAATGCCGATTTTGATGGTGATCAAATGGCGGTTCATATTCCTTTGTCATTAGAAGCTCAAGCTGAATGTTATATGTTAATGTTAGCACCTTATAATTTTCTTTCACCTGCGAATGGTGAACCGATAATTATGCCAAGTCAAGATATGGTTTTAGGTTGTTATTATTTAACAGTTAATAATATTAAAGGTTTACTTGGTTCAAGCCATTATTTTGCAAATTTAGAAGATGTTCTCTTAGCTTACAATCAAAATAAAATTGAAATTCATAGTTCGATTTGGGTTCGATATAAGGATAAAACTCCAAATTTATCGGATTTAATTAAAAAAATTACTTTAAATGATGGAACAAGTATTGAATATTATGAAAATTTACAACTAAGAAAAGATTCCGATGGTGAAATAATTGTTCAATATTTACAAACGACAACAGGACGTGTCATCTTAAATTATACAATTCAAAAGACTTTAAATTTTTTATAAATAAGGAAGTAACATACTAAATAAGTTTTATGAAAAATTATACGTATCAAAATACTCTAATAGGTAAAAAACAATTACGTCAATTATTGGCATGGAGTTTTACCAATTATGATTCAATGCAGGCTTGTTCTTTAGCTGATGAATTAAAATATTTAGGATTTAAATATGCTAGTCAAGCTGGAATTTCAATTAGTATTGAAGATTTAAAAATTCCTTTTGTTAAGAATTTGATGCTTGAAAAAGCAAATCAAGAAATTATCAATGCCGAAAAAATTTACTTAAAAGGAAAAATTACGGATGTTGAAAGATTTCAAAAAATAATTGATACATGGAGTCTTACAAGTGAATCATTAAAGGATCAAATTATTTATTATTTTAAAAATTATGATCCTTTAAATTCAGTTTACATTATGGCTTTTTCAGGTGCACGTGGAAATTTATCTCAAGTGCGTCAACTTGTTGGTATGCGAGGTCTAATGTCAGATCCGAGTGGTGAAATTATGAATTTACCCATTAAAAAGAATTTTAGAGAAGGTTTAACTATAACTGATTATTTGATGTCCGGATACGGAGCTCGAAAAGGGATTGTGGATACAGCGCTAAAAACAGCTAATTCAGGATATTTAACTCGTCGTCTAATTGATGTAGCACAAGATATACTAATTCGAGAAAAAGATTGTTTAACAAATCATTCATTTCTATTTACGTTTTCCGATAATATAGAAACGAATGAAGAATTAATTTATGAAAAAATATTAGGTAGAATCTTAAATAAATCTGTTTTTGATCAAAAAACAAATATTGTAATAGCAAAAAGTAATACTCAAATAACTCCAAAATTAATTAAAAAATTTAAGGAGAAAAAAATAAGTAAATTTTATGTAGCTTCGCCTTTAACATGCAGTTTATATCGTGCAATTTGTCAAAAATGTTATGGGTGGGATTTAGCTAATGAGAATTTGGTGGATATTGGAGAAGCTGTCGGAATTTTAGCAGGACAATCAATCGGAGAACCTGGTACACAACTTACGATGCGAACTTTTCATACTGGCGGAATTTTTACTTCAGAAGCTAGACAACAAATTATTAGTCCATCAAATGGAATTATCCAATTTTACAAAATTTTAAAAACGGTGATTTTAAGAACGAACCGAGGAGAGGATGTTTTAGTAACAAAAAATTCAGGCTCATTAATTTTAATTCCTGATGGAAAAAATCAAGACTTGGTTCAAATTGAAGTTTTACGAAATACGATTTTATTTCCGAAAAATAATCAATATATTTTAAAAGATACAGTTATTGGAGAGTTAATTAACAATAATAAACAGATTAAAACTGAAATTAAACCAATTCTAAGTGATACATCTGGTGAAATTTTTATACCACCATTAAAACAGAAAATTAATCTATTAAATAATAATAAATTAATATGGATCTTATCTGGACAACTGTACAGTAGTCCATTAAATTCATTCTTAAATTTTTATCCGGATTACAAACTTAATCGTCATAGTTATATTTTTAGAACCAAGATTATAAATCACTATAGCGGATTTGTTGAGTTTCTTAATAATAAAAAAAGTCTGTATCAACGAGTTGTTAAAATCACTAATAATAAGTACACGTTATTCCAATCAAAATTACAAAGATTAGACTCTTCTCTTGAACTTCAAAATTATTTATTAAATTTAGGAGATTCTAAATATCTTGTAAAAATTCAGCGGAAAAATGCAAAAAATTATCTTCAGATGACAAGAAATGAAAAATTTGGAACTTTAGTAACAAATTCATTTCGAACATTGACAGGGGGCACGTTATATTACGATTTTAAAAATCTTTTTAGAAATAATCAAAAAAATAAGAACATTTTTTATTGTACGAAAACCCCAAAAATAAAAAATTGTAAACCTGTAGTTTCTCATCGAACAATAATTTGGTTAGGTGAAGAAATTCATAAAGTAAATTGTGAACATAATATTTTACTTGTTGAACATGGTGATTTTATTTCGGAAGGGTTTGAACTTATTCCAAGTCTTTTTTCAAAAACTTCAGGACTTATTGTTATCCGTCAAAAAAATAATCTTGTTAAAACAATCTCAGTTAAATCTGGCTTAGTATACGAAGGCAAAAAATTTAAAAATACAGCTAAAAAAATATATTATCCTGGAGAGATTATTTTCTCAAACATTACGGTTAAAAATTTATCCTTCTGTGAGCATATTATCGGTAAAAATACTGATCAATTATTAGTTAGACCTATTGAACTATATGAGTTTCCTTATCCAGATATCTTACACTTAGATTCACAAACGAATTTTAATAACAAATCAATTTTTAAATTAGAGTCAAAGGCTTTATATTTTTATAAATCGAATCAAAGTATTAAAGGTACAGAAAATTTAAATTTAATTTCAAACTTATTAGTTTTTAAAACAAATAAATCTTTAAATAATAATATAAGTATTAAATTAGTCCGTAATCACCGAAAGAATGCAATTGATTTTAAAATAATTGAAAAACTTTGTTTAAACAATTATATACCCCCACATTTAAAATATAAAGATATTCAGCCGTGTTTTCTTATTCAAGAAAATCAGTTTGTGAGTAGCTATATGACTCTAGGTTATTTAGAAGCAATTACTACGAATTCGTTAGAAATTGTTAAATTTAAAATTAAAAAACAAGAGAGTAAAGAGATTCTTTTAATTTCGAATGATGATTGTTTAACGATTTCAAAAAAGAATGTTCCTAATAAAAAATTAAATGATTTTATTACTAATAGTTCAAATATAAATCAAACGGGTCGAATTATTATTGAAAACAATGATTTCTTTACTATTCAAAAAGGTCGCCCTTATTTCTTTCCCAATTGTAAGAATGAAGATTTAATTTCAAAGACAAATTTACAATATAAATTTGTTTCACCGACTCGAATTAAATCTGACTTTAGCACAAAACGGAAAATTTCTTTAAATTATTATGACATTCTAAAACTTTCAGTAAAAAGAAAAATTTCTTTTAATGAATTATCTAATTCTGAAATTAGTATTAAATCCGAATTTTCAAAATTATTTTTAAAAAATAACGGTAAATTTTATAGTTGTCTAATTCCTCAATTTTTCAAAAAATTCAGTATAAGTAATAAACAATCAGAACTAAAATTTAATAAGCTATTAAGAACTAATAATTCTAAAAAACCAATTATAAAAAAAATGCACTCAACTTTGTTATTACAAAGTTCTGAAATGGTTACAAATAAATTTAAAGATTTTAATGAAACAAACTATCAGTTAACATTAGTAAAATTTGTTGAGCAACCTTTTACAAAAGCTACAAAATCAATAGGTCTTTATTCTATAACTGAAGATTTTTTTGAACAAGATGTTAATAGTGTATTCTGTCGAAATAGCGAGTTTATTGAAACTGGAAAAACAATTGGTTTATTAAATCTTGAAAAAGAAATTACTGGCGATATTGTACAAGGTTTACCAAGAATTGAAGAAATTTTAGAAGCACGTAAAAAGAATTTAATAATTAAACGAATTCCAACTAGTCAAAAGAAAGGTTTATTAATTCAGAAAACAAGTTTGGATCCAAATTTTGAATTCAAAAAGTTAGGAACGGCAATCAAAGAAAATGATAAAATCAATCCGCATAAATTATTGAAAGTTTATTTTAATTATTATGGATTAATCAAATTCTTTTTATGTGATCGTAAAAAATCAATAACATATAATCGGTTAATAAATAATTATGAAGGGAGTTATAAAAGCTTTAAAAAAGTTCAATCATTTATTTTAAATTCTGTTCAATCCGTTTATCAATCACAAGGTGTAACAATTAATGATAAACATTTGGAAGTTATTATTAAACAAATGACAACAAAAGTTTTAATAACATATGAAGGAGATACTCCATTATTACGCCGAGAAGTTATTGATTTATATCATATTCAATATATTAATGAAATTGTTAATATTCAAAAAAAACAAACGGCCTGTTATGTTCCATTGTTATTAGGTATTACTAAAGCTGCACTAAATAATCCAAGTTTCATTTCTGCTGCAAGTTTTCAAGAAACAACTCGTGTACTTACAAAAGCAGCAATTGAAGGTAGAATTGATTGGTTAAGAGGTTTAAAAGAAAATATTATCATTGGTCATTTAATTCCAGCAGGAACAGGTTCTCAAAATTATCGAAATTGCTTTAAAAAATATAGTGAAAAAAGTACTCAAATTAAAACAACATTTGGTAACATAAAGAGTATCGAACAAAAACCTAGACAAGTTTTTTAATCTTTGTTAGAGTATTTACTATAAATTTATATATTTAATTAAGCAATTTAAAAATTTTATGTCTGATATTAGTTTATCTCAATTATTAGAAGCAGGTGTCCATTTTGGTCATAAAGCATATCGATGGAATCCTAAAATGTTCCCTTATATTTATAGTGAAGTAAATAATATTCACATTTTAGATCTAGTACAATCTGCAACTTTATTAAAAGAAGCAAATAGTTATGTAAAGTCAGCATCAAGTGAAGGAAAAACATTTTTATTTGTTGGTACGAAACGTCAAGCAAGTACTTTAATTGCTCAAGAAGCAAAGCGTTGTGATTCATATTATGTTAATCATCGCTGGTTAGGAGGTATGCTTACAAATTGGACAACGTTAACAGAACGTATTCAACGTTTAAAAAATCTTGAACAACAAGAAGCTGACAATACTTTTAATTTACTAACAAAAAAAGAAGCAACTTTACGTAGAAAAGAATTACAAAAGTTACGTAAACATTTAGAAGGTATCAAAAACATGCAAAATGTACCTGATATAGCAATTATCATTGATCAAAAACGAGAAATGACAGCTATTCGTGAATGTCGAAAATTAAAAATTCCAGTAATTTCGATTTTAGATACAAATTGTGATCCTGATTTAGTTGATATTCCGATTCCCGGTAATGATGACGCTGTAATATCTATTAAATTAATATTAAAATCATTAACTGATAATATTATTACTGGTAAATCTGAATAAATATAATGAACCATAGGCTATTTTTAAAAATACTCTATGGTTCGTTATATTTAAAAGTAATAATTAGAAATATAAAAATACTATATTTTTCTCGTTGATTTTAGCTTATTTTGTCAAAACTAAATATTAAACAAAAACATACTTATTATGAGTTTGAGGGGGAGCTATTAGCTAAAATAAGTGTCTTAGAAGGATAAAAGTTTAAAGACTAAATATTAGAGTTTTAAATTCTGAAATATTTTATTAGAATTAAAAACAATTTGAGGTTATAGATATGGTTGTATCTCCAGGGTAATATCCCGAACGATATCCTTAAATTCTTACTGGGTGCAATACTCATCTTCCAAAACTTCAAATTGACGGTAGCCAAAGGTTATGAAACTACTAAACCCACCTGATCTTGGATCAAGCTGCAAATTTTTTACTGCTTTCAAATCCATTTCGAATGCGGTGAGTGCCTGGCCGGTCTCCATCCATAATCGACAAAAAGCATATTCGAATTGCTCCACATCGATGGAATCATAAATGAAATTCTCCATCAATAAGAAAAATTACTCTCTGTTATTACAAAACCCTTGGTGTTCTAACCTGACTCGATAATCGAGTAATTCTAAATACTCATCCGGATTTTCATCGTATAGATTTTTGTCCTATTTTTTAAAATCCAAGAAACGTCTTAATAATTCTAAACGGCGAATTTTATTATAAGTATAAGTCATGTTTGTTTTTCGTTTCATTATTTTTTAATTTTTTGGATTATTGATAATAGTTATTGCGTTTTGATTGCTCAAACCTGCTTCAGTAATAAAATTGCCTCCGGTTTCAAATAAGTGAGCTTCTTCTTTACGGTTTATTCTACAGGTAGTAACAAATTGACTTTATTTCCCTTCTTGTGCTTTTTTATAAATGGCAATTACACGTTTATCTTGGTCATAAATATTCATAGAGCCATACCCCCTCTCTCTGTTCCGTCCTGATACATTCTTTGGTCAAACCACACACTCACTATTTTCCTTATTAACCATGTTAACTAGAGAGTTGCGAAGGTCGATAACATTTTCTTCAGTTTTCGCCGTTTTACCATTCTCATTCACTGGCAAACCATGAATTAAACCAAGGAATAACATTATAACTATATCAGTCACTCCATCCCCAGTTCGTATTTTTAAGATTGTTTGATCAACTGTTATATCATTTTCCATTACTTGCTTGGCAAAGAAATTACACTGTTTAATTTGCTTTTTTGTTAAAATGATTTTATCCGGATTTTCAATGGATTTTGACTCAATTTTAAGAAAATGTTTAAATTGATAACTAACTTCATTTGTTTCAATTTTTTCAATCGATGGCTTATTTAAAAATAGGGTAAGAACCACACTTATAGACGGAGAAATTAATGGAGAAGTATTACAAATTACAGACATTAACCTTACATAAATCAATCGAAATCGATTTTAGGCTTCTTCATTACTCAAGACTGCTCCTTCGTAATATTTAATAGGAAATCCAATTCCTGGATAGTAATTTTTATTAATTATTAAATATTTTCTTTTCTGTAATTCCCAGATCACAAAAACTAATAGCCAAAGCTAAATAAGTATAAAGTAGTGTCCACATCGTTAATATCCTATCAATTTTAGATAATATATATTACAATAGTGTTTCCCATAAAATTAAAGAAAAAATTCAAAAGTTATGTCTTATTAAAGTATTCTAAAAAGTTATGGTATTAAGAAATTGTATGTATTTTTCTGGGATATTAGAACCCGATTATAATCGTTGATAAGGTTGTTAATTAATAAATTCAACCGACAGAACTAATTTGAAAAATAAATTAGTTAAATATCTATTATATATTGCCTTTTTATTCTAAGGAGAAATCAATGTCTCAATCTGTATCAGAACGGACTCGAATTAAGAGTGAGCGTTACGAATCTGGTGTAATCCCTTACGCTAAAATGGGTTACTGGGATGCTTCATATTCAGTAAAAACTACTGATATTCTTGCTTTATTCCGTATTACACCACAACCAGGTGTAGATCCAGTAGAAGCAGCTGCTGCTGTAGCTGGTGAATCTTCAACAGCTACTTGGACAGTTGTATGGACTGATTTATTAACAGCTTGTGACCGTTACCGTGCTAAAGCTTACCGTGTAGATCCAGTTCCAAACACAACTGATCAATACTTCGCTTTCATCGCATACGAATGTGATTTATTTGAAGAAGGTTCTTTATCTAACTTAACAGCATCTATCATTGGTAACGTTTTTGGATTTAAAGCAGTATCTGCTTTACGTTTAGAAGATATGCGTATTCCTCACTCATACTTAAAAACATTCCAAGGTCCTGCTACAGGTATCATCGTAGAACGTGAGCGTTTAAACAAATATGGTGTTCCATTATTAGGTGCTACAGTAAAACCAAAATTAGGTTTATCTGGTAAAAACTATGGTCGTGTAGTATACGAAGGCTTAAAAGGTGGTTTAGACTTCTTAAAAGATGATGAGAACATTAACTCACAACCATTCATGCGTTGGAGAGAACGTTTCTTAAACTGTATGGAAGGTATTAACCGTGCTTCTGCTGCTACAGGTGAAGTTAAAGGTTCTTACTTAAACGTTACAGCTGCAACAATGGAAGAAGTGTACAAACGTGCTGAGTACGCTAAAGAAGTTGGTTCTGTAATTATCATGATCGATTTAGTTATGGGTTACACAGCAATTCAAAGTATTGCTATTTGGGCTCGTGAAAACGATTGTCTTTTACATTTACATCGTGCAGGTAACTCTACTTACGCGCGTCAAAAGAATCATGGTATTAACTTCCGTGTTATCTGTAAATGGATGCGTATGTCTGGTGTAGATCATATCCATGCTGGTACAGTTGTTGGTAAATTAGAAGGTGATCCTTTAATGATTAAA
>Ga0115007_10001005_pt1 | contig 18367 bp, 14 predicted proteins | sample ArcOceMetagenome_2_FD_87166 | JGI IMG/M metagenome (GOLD analysis project Ga0115007, IMG submission 87166) | Marine eukaryotic phytoplankton communities from Arctic Ocean - Arctic Ocean ARC135M Metagenome | ecosystem: Environmental > Aquatic > Marine > Oceanic | place: Arctic Ocean | collected...
AAAAATATTTTTCATTTTTTGAGAATTCATAGTGTATGTTTATAAATTCAAAATAATATATATAAAGAAAAAAGAACGATTATTTCTTTTACCAAGTGCTGATTATTACCATTAAAATAGAAAAATCTCATGTTCCGGTGTGCATGTGCATGTGCATGTGCATGTGCATGTGCATGCGACGACGACGACGATGATGATGATGATGATAATGATAGCATTGATACATAAAGTTACTTACCAAGATTTTGCATATACGACAACCTAAAAGGAAAAGAAAAAGCAGAATGGAGTGAGATTAGAAGATCAAGTATATACATATTGTATCATTTTTTCCTCTTCTTTTCCCTGAAAAAAATAACAACTATAGGTTATATATCAAAATCATCATATCGTACCTTGTTGTCGGTTATATCTTTCTCAACGAAAGCCTTTGCTGTGGCAACACTTTCTTCGGCGCTAACAGTCATATTGTTGTTGCTGGTTTAAATTCTTTTTTGATCTGATCTGCTAACGTGGTTACTTGTTTTACTACTACCGGATTATTGTTATTATTATTTGTGTTGGTGACGCCAATAAACGCCGATGAATACACATGTAGTAATAATCTTGCTTCGTTGTGATGTTGTGATCAAACATTCAAACATTCTCAACAAAAGAAAAGTATCTTTTGAGATGTTCGCCCCGGAGAGCGCGTTAATTACCGTGATCGCGTTAATTCTACCGCGCGTGGTTAAAAAGGGTATGTGGTAAATCCATTTAAAAAAAGTAGAGAGCGACATTAATAGATTTATCTACTGTACATTGACTGTTTAATAGCAGACTTTTGTAATGCAAATAAAAGAGATAACAATATCGCTGAGGTAATATCAAATAAGCAGCAAGCACAATTGTGTAGCATAGCTAGTAACATAGAGTAGTACCGACCATCATCTATCTATATCCGCCCAGAAATTGAATTCTTCATTCTTCTCAAAAATGAAGTCAACCTCCTCTTCTGTGTTCGTCGTGGCGACGATGACAGTTGTTGCTGTTGCTGCCGCAACCATATTTACGGGACGAGCATTGCGACGACGACGAAGAAGGCGCGACAATGACGATGACAATAACAAGGGAAACAAGGATGAAAATGGTAATGTGACGTTGAAAGATGGTTCTCAGGAATCACTTGTCAATGAACGCTTCCAGGCTTGTGTTGTAGTAATGGGATCACAATTGAAACGATTACCACAACAAACTCAGTTAGATTATTACGGTTTATACAAACAGGGTACTTTAGGTGACTGTACTGATTATCAATCTAGTCCACCACCAGCATATGATTTGGTTGCAACAGCAAAATACAGAGCTTGGTATAATCGTAAGGGCATGGATCGAATAACTGCAATGCAAAATTATATTGATAAGGCAATACATTATCAATTTATTAAAAATATTGCTGAAGGTGATGACGATGAAGATTATGAATTAGAAGGTGATGCTGCAATTGATATGATGGGTATGGGTGATAAACCAAGTACGTTGGCAGGAGATTATGACAAAGAACAAAAAGATGAATTGGCGTTGGAAGATTCTCAATATCCATTACATGCAGCAGCTCGGGAAGGTCGAACAGAGGAATTGAAGAAAATATTATTGGACACATCGTCAACAATTTCTCCAAATGCATTAGACGTATCAGGTCAGACTCCACTTCATTTAGCAACTGATCGTGGTCATATCGAATGTGTAAAAGCATTAGTGTTAGAGGGGGCAAATATTAATTCTGTTGATCATGATGGTATTAGTATACTCCAAGCGGCTGTTATTGGTGGAAATAAAGAATGTTGTCAATTATTACTTATACTTGGTGCAAATTCTGATCAGGCGGATCATGATGGTGATACTCCTCGTGATTCTTCTAAAGACGATAAGGAAATGAAAGAATTATTTGATTCGTATGATACTAATGCTTTATCAAAGGAAAAATTATTAGATCCAATGTTTATTAAGGAATTACAAAATCGGAATATTCCTTGTTTCCCAGAAACAAGTAAAACAACATCAGCATCAACGAATGACGGTAATAAGAAAAAGGAGGAAAAAGTAGGTATAAAACAAGAAATGAAAGTCTTAGATGAAGCGATTGACTTTGAACTTGATGATGATGGAGATATTTTTTGAACAACCAAAACAAAAAATAGCTATATTGCATATGACACGCTAAGTTAAGTTACACGAGCTACAAATAATAAAATCAGGCAGGTAGTTTTAATAAGATTATCCCCTAATGTTATTATTAATTATACTTTTGTTTTTGCATTTCCAGTTTTGGATCAATATTCATACGATATTATGTGAAATGCAGCAGTACATTGTATGCGTATCGTTCGTTTGAAAAAAAGAGATCAATACAAATAAGAATCACTTTACTTTAATGCATTGCCTTGGATGCCTTCGATTCAGTTATGCTCGGACGACTTGACTGTTTTTTCAAACTAGATTTTTTTGGAGCAGTTTTATTATGATTAGTCCTTGATGGTGATTTCGATCTCATCGACCCATTACTGTTGAGACTCTTGTTACTGCATTTGTCTCTGTCTTTTCCGATTATATTATTCAGTTCAAAAATTATCAAATCCTTTTCCTCAGACTCCCTTTGCTGTTTCTTGATTTGCTTATTAAGTTTATATATCTCTTCCATCTGATCTTGTTCCGTCTCTTGTTCCTTATAAATACGATCCTTTAAATTATCACAAAATTCTTTTTGGAGGGTCATATTTTGAAGATACGATTCCACTTGACCTTTCAATTCATTAACTTCAGATTCTAAACGTTTAGTCTCCTTTCGTGATTCTTCAACTTTGGTGGGATCATCTATAATACTACTACCAATATTGTTCTTCTCTTGCTCTTGTTCCTCTTGTTCTCTTTTTTGAATATCTTCCTGAAGTGCAATAATCGATTCTTCCTGTGTATTAGATCTTTCTATAGATAAGTTTAATTCAGATTTCATAGAACTGATATTCATTTCATATTTTGAAATTTGATCATTCTTCAACTTTACAACCCGTTTATACTGCTCACAAACAGATTGATGTGATTCTCGTTCTCTGGTAAGTTCTTGTGTCATTTCTTCTTCCTTATTAGGCATCATTACTTCTTTAATAGAATCAAGATCAGATTTTGTGGACTGATAAAGTGCATCCAATTTAGCATATCCCTCGTTCTTATCCTTCAGTAGACCATGTTCGGCTTTTAACCTTTTAGACAATATATCCAATTCGGAATTAAGTAGTTTTTCTTTTTGTCTTGCTTCCATCTGTTCATGCTCCCATGAGGTTGACAAACATTCCATTACTGAAAGTCTTTTTTCTGAATCTTCACGTACACGCACTTTCAATGCAGACAATTCCTCCTGAGTTTTCTCATGTTGTTGTTGAATTCGTTCAACTTCCTCTAACAATTCATCTCGTTCGTCCTGCAAATCACATAGTATACTACCATTTTCATTTTCAAGATTTTCGATCCGACTTTGTTGCTGGTCATGTACACGATCATTCTGTACTGCATGTCTTTTTTGTTCCGCTTGACTTTTCTTACTTTTTTCTAATTCCTTTCGTGCAATATCACGTTCTAATCGTAAACGTTCATTTTCTTCACGAAATTTATCTTGTCGTACTTTAAAACGTTCGATTTTTCGATCAAGTTGTTCCTTGTACTTGTCTCGTTGTAATTGAAGTTCTTGTTCGACTAAAGCAGTGATTTTTGATACCTCTATCATCTGATTCTGATTATTATTATTTGTATTACTGCCAGCATCCGATGATGATGACGATGATGGTGGTGGTACTAGTCCACTTCCAATAATTTTGTTATTATTCGATGTAGTTGTTGTTCTCCTACCACTCGTTGTTTTGTTGGTACCTCTTTTATTGCTATTGCTATTGCAATTGCTGTTATCATTAATATTATTATTACTATTATGATTTAGGTCGTCAGCATAACTGCGATGAAGATGATCGCGTGGTTTGTTATTATTATTATAAATGTTATTATTATTATTATTATTATTATTATTATTATTATTATCGGAGGTGGACGAGGAAGGATCAATTTGAAAGGATGAAAAAGAAGAAGATAGAGCACTAGTCGATTCTGTTTGACTACAATACTCATCGTTACTCTCACCACCGTAGTAGTGATAATTCGAGTCGTCCTTACTTTTCATTGTTGTTGTTGTTTCACTGGTATCACCTTTACAGCTGTTATCAATATTAATGTATTGTTCTTTCAGTTTCGTTATTGTGCTAGACAACGACGAAGGCATTGATGTAGGAGCTGAAACACCACCACCACTACCCCCTTTCTTTGCCGTCGTCGTTTTTGTAGTTGTAGTAACAACAGATTTTGGAGGATTTGACGACTGCGACTGTTTACCCATTATTGTATCTTTCCATTTACTTGTCAGCTTTACTTGACTGGAAGAAGATGACGACAACGACGACGACGATGTAGATGTAGTAAACGAATGCGAAGTCTTTGATGATATCATAATAATAAGATTAAAAATAAATTATGATACCACCTGTCACGTAACAATACGCCAATACATGCAGTCAGTTCTATATTTTTGTTTACGTAGTCGTATGATACTTCGATTCTTTCCTAGTTGACTACTAAATTTGTTCAGTGCTTTACTGTTGGAGATGAAATTTCAAATGTTCTTCTCGAGCCTCGAACTCTCAACCTAAGTGAACCCGCCTCCAGACCAGTCTCAAGTGTTCCAGTTCGTACGACCGCGATGACTTTTGTTGTTGTTGTTGTGTACTTGTATGTTGTATGCAAACTTGCTTACTTAATTAATTAAGGAAACCGATTAAAAAGTTCAAACGTGACAGTAAACGGGTGTAGGCCCTACTACTCTACTACTTTTTGTTTTTCTTAAATAATTGAATTTTTTAATATATATATTTAATGATACTCTGAGATTTTAATTTTTTGGTCTTAAATCTTAAAGAGGTATTTCGTAGTGCTTGTACGGCTACTGTCGTGTCACAAACTGTTGTGTTTATCTTCCATATCAATAATACGGTAGAGGCAATATAAAATAATTATTTATTGTTCGATATCTCAAACGTCATGACAGAAACGAGTACTAGGACTGGACTATAAGTAGTATACAGTACAGTATATATAATTCTCTTGCTCTCATACAAGACAGGATGAAAGGAGTACTATAAGTATAATTCTCTTGCTCTCATAACAAGACAGGAAAGCAAGGAGCACTATAAATAAGTAAGTATAATTCTCATGCTACAGTTATGTGAAGTATCAATACAACAAAGACGATAGTAGGACCTACAACCTGGCTTTGCATCACGATGTGAACTGTAATTAAGTAGTAATGTCTACTATTCTTTGCATTCTTTCATCTGATCTGATCGGATCACAGATACTATAACTAGTCGTTTACAATAAATAGTGTGATTTGTAAGCTTAACTTAGTTAAGTGAAAGCGCTTGTCCACGGTATAGAAAAACAGCAGAAACTATGAGTAGTAAAGAACCTTCATCAAAAAGTAAGATATCCTCACGTGTATATATATATATATATATATATATATACTGTAGCATTCTATCTTACAATGATATAATGCTAAGTAGGAAAAAAATGCAGTAAGCATAAATATTTTAGACATAAAAGCGTTAAAGTTGATACCTTTGAATATTATTGGTACTTAGCATTCTATTGTATACAATAGAATATGAATAGCTTGCTAAATATTGTCTCAATAACAATGAGTGTGTAAATATGTAAGTATTTTCATCTCAGTTTTAATGTATATACATCATTGTCATCTTTTGGAGGTATGACTACCTTCTGACTACCTTCTGACACCCCCCCTTCATTCTTCATAAATCCAGTTTAGTTGTGATGGTTCATTCCAAACTAGAACTTAGCTAGTAGCAGTAATATTTTACAAAGAGTTGGGTGTTAGATGGCATGGAATGTAAGTAAGAGAGTTGGTTTGTACACTTCAAAAAATGATCATAATCCAAGTTAGAAAAGAAGTACTCATCATGGCTGTATGTGTTGGCACTATATTTGGCATCCATCGTCTGTTCGTCTATCCGTAAAACATCCTGGCTGATTTTTTTACAATCAAAAAGAATCTTCATAAAGTTAAAGTTCTGCAACTTAATTTGAGAAATTGTGTCGAAGGTTAAACTTTGAAAGTGTCGGCATCCATACTAGTAATATTAGGAGGTAACCAAGTGCTTCGTCTACTCGATTCAATAAGAGAACAATAAGATTTTTAAATCACATCAGGCAGGACGTTCAAAATGCGGCGACGACGAGAACGACGAACTCAACCTGTACGAGTTGTACCGGCATCAGTGACGGAAGGAATAACATCCATTGTTATGAGTATTCCAGTCAACATAATATTTCTCATTTCTATTGTTCTGTGGACGGTTTCAACATCATCATCATCATCAACAACAACTATATTCCAAGGAGTTATGAGCTTTTCGCAGGAAATTATAGGAGGAACGATAATAAGAAGAAATCGAAATGAAATAAATATAAAGTGTCTCCGTGTAACAGTACCACCAGTTCCAGTACGTGTAGATAGAAATATTGGTCTTTCGATGGTTTTAGGAGAAACTCCAATAGATGATGGGTATTATCAAGACAATTATGATGATGATGATGATGAGGACGATGACGATGACGACGATGATGACTACGATGGTTCATTATCAACAAATCAAAATAGGAATCATTACCAACATACTTCTTCATCGTCTGATGTAGTAACAGAATTTGAAACATCATTGGCAATTATCCCACCCATAGAAGATTGGGATAAACTTCAACGAGCACGCCATTATGCACGAGATCCGGTCTTTCACGAATGGCCACCAGCTATACGATTATTTCATCCCTTTGATAAGTCCCCCAATGCAGCTTTTGATGTTGCTCAAGTCATTGAAGATTTAGAAATAGAATCTTTTAATATTACATTGGATTCATGGGTGATCGTTCCTAATATTGAAGCAACAAAGAAGGAATGGGAAAACCAAAAAATGCTACCGGATGTTGAAGAGAGTGGAACATTGGACTCGTATTATGAACAATTAAATCAAGAATCGGATAAGGAAGTTCAAGAACTTATTTTATCAGAAGAACGAAAAGCGAAGGACAAAGCTATGAAAAAATACGATGGTATGAGTAGTGCCCAACAAAAAAAGCAGGATGCTAATAGTTTTTCTGGTCCTCCATCACGGGTGAAGAAATCACCTGCAGAAAAACGAGATGAACAAAGAAAGATGATTGAGGACGACTTTGGTGGACCATGCATTCTTTGTTTGGAACCGAACGAAGAATCGAAGGAAATGTTGTCAGAATTACGAGAGTCTTTACGAGAAGGATTGGACCTTGATTCCTATTCTTCGCCGTCCAGTTTATATTCATGGGAATTTGTTCAAGACGGTGATATGGGATATCGTCCATTGATTCCTATTTCGAAGTACAATTCGTTACAATCGGCAATGGATGTGGCTCGTCGACTTAAAGGACTATGGGGCGATCCTTTAGTAATTGAAGTCAAATGTTTGGAGATAATTTCCTGTAAAAGACAGGACGAAACTATGAGTATCGACGATCCTTCTGGTGACGAGGAATGGGGTGATATTCCTCTACCAACAAACCATAACGGCCCTCAAGATTCTTCTCAATTTGAGTGGAAAAAGGATGCTTGGGGTCGTAACGCTAAAATTATGCTCGTTGGTGAAGAGGTTGATCAAGACGAGGAAGCAAATGAGAAAATGATCGAACAGCTTTTAGAATCAGGAGAAACTGGAGGTGGAGATATTTCTGTGGACTACACTATTTTGGACGACGAAGAGGAGGAAAATGATTCTAATATTATCAAGTGGCTTGACGAGGAAGACGATGATTTCGACGAGGGGACGCATGTCATAATAGGTAGGACCCATTTCTTCACCGGTGATCAACGGAACTACCAGGGGATGCCCGCCACTAGTGTTGTCGACGCAAAAGATCGGTCCCTAGGGGAGGCTGGAGCGGTAAGTGGGTTGGCAAGAAGGCGTGGTGTTCCGTGTCGGAAACAAAATGTGTGGGATGATGGCGAATACGGAAGACGAAACAAAGACTTTATGCCCTGGGGTCTAAGGGAAAGAAAAGAAAAACAAAAATATACATGGATAGAAGAAACAGAATAGAATAATTCTTCTTGAATTTCAAATATATGCTTATCTCGATATTTAATTTAGTAATGAATCAATTATTTCTTCTTTCTTCCCCGCCTGGCTAGTTTTTTTCCCTCTTTCCAAGAGTTGCTTAGCAATCAGTTACTTCGTTCCTTAGCATTGAAAATATCCACCCTTAAGAAGAATCATCTTTGTTAATTCCCAAGCTTTGGAAAATAGAACCCAACAGTCCACTACCATTACGTTGATTGCCTTCATTTGTTTGAAGCAAAGATGTCGATTCGTTTGTCGCATTGAAGCTGTTACTTTCTTGAGAAGCATTAATGGCATCAACCACTACAGAAGCTATCGATACTTGTTCACGTCTTCTCTTGAGACGCTTCCACTTTTTTCCGACCCAACGAGCAATCTTTTCTGCTTCTTTTTCCATCTGATCATTCTCGTCATAAATTTCCTCTTGCAGAAGCTCTTCCAAAACATCTTCCAATGTGATAACTCTATACCGTGAACAGATAGAAGAGGCAAGAGAAAGAAAGAGAAAAAAAAAGAAGTTAAAATATTATTACGGTAGTGCAAAATTTAAGGTGATGTTTTCCAATTATAATCTACCCTTATGGTATCTAAAACCTACCCCATTACACCAGCAGCAGCTGGAACCGCATTACCGTTCCTCAGCGCCTTGTTGCCAACAGATGGACGTGCACATACTAAAGCAAAATGACCAGATTTCCCCGTCTGGAAGAGATTCACGAGTTCCACAAGGTTCATCTTGGGTGATACACATGGAGGAATGAGCAATGGCATCGTCAGAAGTGGACGATCTTCATTCATATTGACAACAATTAGATGCTTCGTCAGTAAGATACCCTTGATTGCAGTTTGACTCTTCGGCTTGAGAGGGTTATGTTCGTATACCGGTATTCGACTATACCCAGAAGAATAAATATCTACAACGCTATCTTCATTCAGGATCAAATTTTCTGGTACGGCAAACATTCGATGAATTGGTGTGAAGTGGTCCATAGCAAGCTTAGTTTTCATTTGCAATGCACCCTCGACCATCATAACTTCGTCTACGTGTATAGATTGGACGTCACTCAGAACTGAGAATTCTGCAGATTCTTCCGAGGTAGTCCTAAATGATGCACTAGCCGCCTTCATTGCTAATACCAAATCGTGTGGTCGCTTTTTTGGATGAAAGAATTTCGCAGAACTGTCAGAACTATCTAATCGTGCCGTGCTCATTCGTTCCAATTTACGTTGTCGTTTATTCGCGATTCTTTCTTCGTATTGAATCCTAACTAGAGCTGATATCTCACCCCTATCGAATGCGCCATCATCACCCTCATCGTCATGAAGAAATTTATCTAGTACTTTTGCGATAGGATACGATATTGGATAACACAAACACATAACAATTTTCACTATTGGCACCATGTTACTAGCCAATTGAAGTTTTTTCGGTCCTGTGAATATCGCACTTGGAAGGATTTCCCCGAAACTTTATATTTTATTTTATTTTATTTTTAGAATACAAGTCGATGGATGGTGACAAGGTAAAAAATTACGATGTTTTGTAGGTGAGTAACATGAGAATAATGACAAGACTGTCATGTACACACAAACATGGTACTGTTGCACTTACATTAAAACAAATGAGACAGAAAGCATAACGGAGACGACCGGAGATACGAGGACTTCTAAGAATAGTGGGAGTGCTTCATTAGCCATAGAATTGAGAAGTAAGAGAGTCACAAGAAGCAAATGATGTTGTTTGACAATGGGAAGGAGGGCCTCGGCCTGTTTTTTCTCCTCTTGCGAACGTGACGCTCTAATCTTGACGAGCAGCATCAACGGGTCTAGGGACAACATACCCATGGTAAGACCAGCAGCCAATGCAGCTGTCATAACGCACCCTACTGCACACAATCCCATAATAATATAAAACCAAGGATCCTCCTCAAAGGTTGGCTCCTCCTCTTCTTCCTCCTCTAATATTCTTAAAATTCTCGTTGTCTCGTCGTCACTATTTGCGAAACCATCGTTGTTCTTTTCAATATTACTATTTGGAATATGACGTTGATTATTGTCGTCGTCGCATAGCGGTAGATACCAAAGATAGCTGATGTCTTCCTCATCTTCTTCTTGGTTCGTTGCCATGCTAATCGCAAGTTTTGTATTATCGCCACGACGACATAAATTCATTTCTGGTACACCCAAAGATACCAAAAGTGACTTTGCCTCCAGGATTGCATCTTCTAATAATAATACCGAACCATCCTCAACAGGACGAATACGATCTTCTGATCGACGATAAACATCAGTATTAGAATTAGTGGCAGTGGCAGTGGCGGTAGCAACGTTCAAAATGTTATGCGGTAATAATAACAAACACATCACGAACAACATAGATATTGACGCCCTTATTGATTGTAGCAACGATGCAACAAACGAAGTATACATCGTGCTTAATTGCCGTTTCGTATATTTGTTGTTGTTGTTGCTGTGTGATGTGATGTGATGTGTATAATATGTTTATGCTCAATGAAAAACGCCAATAATAAGATACACGCTCTTGAAATAATATTATTCGCCTTCGCGCAAAAGCGTTCGCGCAATTAGCTTCACGCAAATATAATGATGCACTGCTGGCTGCATTGTGGAGTATCCTATTTTTCTTATCATTTTGCTTTGTAGACAGACTACAATAAGCAAGAACGGACAGTTTGCAAATGTATACGAGAAAAGAAGCATGGTAGGATACGCCAGTTGAGTTGCATGTATAACAGTTGTATGGTACAATAGAGAGAATACTGAATGATAAGTTAAAAGAATATGAATAAATAGAAAAAATCACTTGAGAATCAAGTTTCATAACTAGATAGATCACTCTAATACGGCATATTATTGCGAATCATTATGCTATTTTTGTTTTTGTTTTAGATTATTATTATCTGTTTGTTTTGTTTGTGCTCATTTTTTGTCTCAAATTTATTATTTTTATTCGTCTTCAATTTTTTCAGCTCTTTTTTCGTTTTTGTTTCTTTTCTTTTCATCTCTAGCAATCAACAATTTGGCACGTTCTATCTGATCCATTTTCATCCCCTTTCCACCCGTATCAATATAGAGTTGACGTAATGCTTTGTTCTGATCTCGTTTGGCTTGGGCTTCCTTTTTCTTCTTCTTTCTATCTTCTTTCGATGATGATGATGACTTTTTATTATCTTCTTTCGATTCTTCCTTCTTCTCCTCCTCCTCTTGATTTTTGTTGTCATCTAGAATAATTGCTGCTCCATTTGAAATCGAGTTGCTATTCTTTACTTCCTCCAATTGTTCATTACTGCCACTACTAATAGTAGTAGTGGACGTAGTGGTAGTGGTAGTCGCAGCGGTAGTGGTTACTACCCCTTCTCCTCCTTTAAGTGCTTCATGTAATAGTGTCTGATTCTGATGATTCTTTTTTTTAATTTTCTCTTGTTTACGTTGGTCTCTTTCGATTAATATTTTAGCACGTTTAAAGTCTTCCGGATCCATACCTTCACCAGTACCGTTACTCTCAACATAAAGTTTCCGTAATTCTTGATTTTTCGTAAGTGTTTTCCGATCTGCTTGTTTTGACCAAGCTAATTTTTTACTAGTGGCTTCATCATGACGTTCGCGAGGTTTATTTGTAGAAGGTTTTGTTCGTGATGACGACGACGGATTTGGTCTTCTTCTTTGGGACCCATTATCACTAGCATTCTGTTGCTGTTGTTGTTGTTCTCGAAAGATTTGATATGGTCTACGTTCATCACATGTCTTCGAATTACAATATTTGCGACTTGCAAAGTTTGAATTCTGACATTTGGTACAAATCCACGCTCCTTGTTCCTTCAGCGCTTCGTCGTCATAATTGTTGTTGTTGTTGTTGCTGTTGTTCTGTTTGTCATCTTTTTCTTCGTTGACAATACTATTGTGCATTTTTGTAGTTGATAAGTATTCCTTTTGGGCCTGTGTCAATGACACTTCCCTTTTCTTAGTATCTTCTACTCTTGAAATTCGCGAACGCTTATTTTTGTCCTCGATTTTATTATTTTGTTCATGTTTTCGTTTCACATTTTTCTGTTCTTGTCGTTTCATTTCATTTCGATCGGCATGACGTTGTTGTCCTTCCGTTCGTTCCCTTTTCAAGGCGCGTCGAAGGATTGATTCCTCTGAACGAGCCATTTTGTTCTAGAAGTAGTACAAGTACAGATACGACGTGTATGTCAAATGCGGTAGTCGATATGAGATAGCAAGGAATCGATTTCGTGTATTTCAAGTTATTGTGTTGATCCTCAGATTGATTGCTTTTGAGATTTTGAGATTTTTGAAGTGAAATTGATGGTGGTGAGAGAGCGAAATTTGTAGCGAAAAAATTGCTAATTTGTTCAAATTTCCCGTTTCCCCTCTATTTTGTAAAATTCAAAATAGCGGATCATATATAATAATAGCAAACCTAACAAACACCAATTATTGTGTGATCACTGATTCAATTCTTCAAATGGAATTTCTTGTTGATTGTATTATCATCAATCTACATATAAATACTATCTACTGTATGAAAACGTGGTATGATAAAGTACTTTAGGAACTAAGAAAAAGTCAGAGGATCACTGTGTTGTTATATGTCAAAATTATTACTAAGCTATTTGAATTATTTCTATATTTACAGTATGATATGTTTCTGCTTTGCTGAGATAAGATTGACTCTACCTGTTATCCACATTTATTCATTCACCCCAATTCGTAATTATCTCCCTACAAAAGGTTCGGAAGTGGGGGCTGCAGCTAAAGAAGAATGGCCGTCTTCGATTGATCGCGAATCTTCACGATTGTCACGAGAGGGGGTCGAAATAGCACTGACGTTCTGTTTAAAAGTGTTAACAAGAGTCTCAACTCCCATGGTTACGTCATTGTTGGATTTGCGTTGAAAAGTGTCAAGAGTCTCCATCCTGATTTTTTCACTGTCCTTTGAACCCACAAGTCCCATAAGTCCCATGAGTACTTCGTTGTTGGACAGGTGCACTTGGTTGTACGCCAACGTAACATCATTGTTAGATAGGCGTACTTTGTTGTTCGACAATGTAACATTAGATGCGGATACTTCATTTCCAGCCTTTGAATAAAGATTGCTTCACTCGACGTCGCTAGCCAAGATCATATCCATATCTCTGATTTCTGAGAGTAGTCACTCCGCTTTCTTGAAGCGTCGCATTCCTGTAAATCATAAACGAAAAAATCAATAGGAAACAATATATCTGAGTGAGAAGACAAAGATAGACAATTGCGATTTAAAAAGTAAGAAAAAAGTGACAGTTCTTTCACCTCGCAACTCGTCGTCTTACCTACAAGAACATCGGGAGTCCTCATAGAAATCCGGAGAAGGTTTATGACAGTCTTAAACTTTTTCAACAAGCTAAGAGCTGTATCGAGGGTGTTGATAAGATTCTCCATCTCTTCCTTCTTCAATGTCTGTATAATTAAACAATTTCTCGAACGATTGAAGGACATGATCATCGATTGGAACAATGTTGTTGTACCATAAACGATGAATCCTAGTTCCTTTGCTAGATCAAGATCTATCATGCGAGAGGAAATAGATGAGACGCAATAGGAGAAATGATATGAATGAAAATGATGACGATGATAAAGAGGATGTTAACGACAATAGACTGGTGTTTTATTTCGATTCCACTTCAATTTATAACTCACGTTTGATTGAATCTGGGACCTGCATATTACAACATGTTGCGGTGATTTATTTATCACCGTCATCGTGTTGTCGTTGTCGTGAGAGCATGTAGAATCCCTCTTCAATCATCGTCATGAGCTATTCTTCTCTCTGTTGCTATATCATCTGAACGATTCATCGTATCAGACTCCTCATGTTTTATTACTATTAGTCTTCTTTTCCTACTGTGCATATTCATGAACATACTTCAATACTAATCATCTAATCATGTCAAAAAGAGTTTTTTTTTGTGTGTGTGTGTGACAAAAATGAACGAACTGAAATAGGCCTTTTTTGAAGAGATTTTTATGTATCGAGCGCGACGAGAAGCGTTGACACAATTTTAAAAAAATTGTGCTCTTATTGTAATAATACGGTAGTCATTATTATCACACTTGACACGACATAATATCAATACATTACAATACAATACAATACAGCACAATAACAATAACAATAACAATAACAATAACAAATACAATTCATCATGTTTGAAAATATTCGATCTGGTTATGCACGTCTACTTCCAGGTGGGATGAATGATCAAGATGATGCAGAAATATTAGCAGATCTTGGAATTTATGAAGATGAAGAATCTAGATCTCAACGTGATCCTAACGACGACGACAACAACAACGCAACTAACTATTCCGAATACAATATAAATTGTCCAACATGGTGTGATTCATTACCGACATTATCATTACGTGAAAAATTATTAGGTTGTGGAACCTGTATGCTATGCGGTTATCTATTAAGTTTAGGCAGCTTTATGAGAATGAAAGATCTTATGACTGGTAATCCTGTACCGTTAGTTGTTAATGTAACAGTTGGGAATATAATAGCATTATGTGGAACATGTTTCCTAACCGGACCACAATCACAATTGAATCGAATGTTTCATAAATCAAGAAAAATTGCATCGATATTTTATTTAGGTAGTTTAGCTGTTACAATGCTCTTGTTATTATTACCACATTTCTTATTTCGTGGTTTATTATTACTTTTACTAATGATTGGTCAATATGTTGCCATTTCATGGTATTGTCTATCCTATATTCCATTTGCAAGAGAATTTATTAGTAATGGTTGCCGTCGATTTGTTGGTGGTGGTGGAGACGATCAATAGGAATTAAATTAAATTATGAATATAAATAATTATACCATCAATAAGAATTAAATTAAATTATGAATATATATATAAATAATTATCTGATGAAAGATGATGCATTTGACTGATCGAAAACGGGAGAAATTAAAGAAACGAGACGAATACTAGAACGGAATATTGAGAGTCAACAAACCGTAAATAAACCTAATAAATACTTGATTGAATGAATAGGTTGAAAAAATTATTAACATATATATATATTAACTTGTTGTAAACTATAATATTTATTCAAAACCCCAATCGTTTCTTGAATTTTATATTTTATATTTTGTTGTCGTTGTATTCTTCCATTAGCTAGTTCTTTTTTTCTTATTCTTATTCTTGCTTTTTACAATAGCTTTTTCTTCTTCCTCTTCTTTTTAAGTGGTTCGACTGGGATTTCAATTTTATCAAAAGCAATTTCTACTTTCTCTTCTTTCATATCATCCACATCGACAAAAGTATTCACTCTTTCACCGCCACGATTATTATTATTATCACGAATATGACCACGACCTTCTGAAAGTGGTTGATCTAGTGAAGCAGCAACATTGTTATTGTGACGTTCTCTTCGTGCCTCTGCCCCCTTTTCTTCAAAATCACGTCGTTCTTCTTCTCGTCTCCATAATTCCGGTTCAGGATCTGCTACAAGTGGTTCAGCTGCACCAAGAACCGGACTGGGCTGAACACCAAATCCATGTCCACAATCGACTAAAATGGGAGGAACGGGTCGTTTTTCCTGAGAATCCCATGCCTTCATCATATACGAATCATGACATTTCGCCATTTCCGCTCGAAGAAATTCAGAATGTTTTTTAATTAAATGCTTTTTCAAAAATGATGAATCTTTGAAAAGTTTGCGACAAAAATGAAATGCACATCGTGCACGGCCATCTCCATCGACCGTGGCATGGTCTTCAATCCATCCGCCTTCGACTTGAGATTGTTGATATTCAATATCTTTCGCCTCACGGTCGATTTCTTCGTTAACAAAGATACAAGTAGTGGGCAATGATGATTCATCATCATTCTCACTATTCCATTTCTCTGATTCTTCTAGGGCACTCTGAATCGAATCTTTCAATCGTTGAACCAATAAATCTATTTTTGGCTGACCATCGCCCATTTCCATGTCGGGGACATCCTTGGTAGGTTCCAACAACTCATCCGCATTAGCTAAGCGGAAATAGATTGTAGAAGCGGCATTATTCCCATTAAAGACATCGGCTACTCGGGGGGCTGCTTGGCATCCTTTGTAGTAAGAGAAGAGATGCACTCGACGTAGATACGCGATAGTAACATCCAGGGCATCTTCCAGGTCTTGAGACGATGGTGAATCGTCTGGTACTGCTGCTGCTTCACTACTACTGCCTTTGTCATCCTTAGCGGCAGCCGCCTCCGCTGCTGTCGCCATTATATTCGGCACGGCTTTTGGTAGGAGGTTTTCCAAGCTTGATTCGAAAGGAATATCTCGTTTACAATCATATGCATTTGCCAATTTGAATGCGGCAGCTTGGTCCTCTTGAATACGTTTTTTGCTAGACAATGCGGCAGATAAGACCTGCACGTGTGGATTTATTGGTTTTGTTGATACCCAAACCGATGCCTTACGTGATGGGACACCACCTCGTTCTTCAGGTTCTCCTCCCTTCCCATCCGCATCGACTTCTAATCTCCCATATGCATCACTACATTCTACGGTTAGTTCTAATGTTTTCGGTACAAACGTATCTTCCTTTCGTGGAACGTGCGAGGCACCGGCTGATCCACTACTACCACCACCACCTTTCGCGCTACCACCACCTTTCTCCGAGTGGTTGAGCGTTTGGATTATTTCCTTTCGAACCTCATCGGTTGCCTGTAAGTATGCAGTCCGGGTGAGATCAGCGGCTGGTGGTCCCGAATACAGAATCATAGAATTGGGGTTCATTGCTTTACTAGTCTTGGAGGAAACTTGCTGCATCAACGCCACAGATAATTGCTCGTCTGTTACAAAATGTGGAACCTCACGTATTGGTAAAACTTGATTTGTCAAAGCAAGCACATGTGTTGCGGGAATAGGATTAACGAGAGATTGTCGAGACGATTTTGTCGGAGAAGAATGATGATGATGATAATCCGATTTTCCAGTCTGCCGAATCCCACCTCCCAAACGAGATTTGAGAACAAAGAATGATGCGTCTCTGCTGCTGGAGCTACTGCCGTTGGCGTTCGTTGTTGTACTCGAGGAGGAAATTGTTTTAGATACAGACGATTCCAATTCTTGTGCAAACTCTTTAGACTCCTGTACTGCTCGATTCCTTTCCTGTCGTGCCACTTGATACCGTTCCAATGGACTGTACATAAATCTAAACCAAGAATCGTCCATATGTTCATTGAAAAATGTTCGTACATAATTCAGACAGTACGATTTGCGATACTCATCGTAATCCTCTTCAGTTTTCTCTTCGTTGGCTTCCTTCCACAAAAATTGACACAACATAGGCTCTTCTACATAAACAGTTGACGGGTGTGGTTTATTATTAGATTTCTTATAATTGTTGCTTCTGTCATTTCCTCCTCCTCCATCACTTCCACCGCTTCCTCTGTCACCACCACGACGGGAAGACATCGGTGGAGGAGATCGTGAACGAATTTTGCGTTTACGAGATGAGGATCGATCATCACCGCCGCGATCTCTATCTCTATCACGATAATGATCACGATCACCACCACCTACTCCTCTCTCCTCGTATCGTGATGTAGGAAGCGAATCGTTTAGATGGGTAGGCAAAGCACTACCGCCACCGCCACCGCCACCGCCACCACCGGGACCTTCGCGATGTTGGTGGTGACGATGCGGGGAAGGTGACCGTCGACTCCCTCCTCGGGCCCCTGGAATTTCACGTCCAAATTCATCTACCGCCATGCTAGCTACTACTTCTTAAGATATATTATTTTTGTCTATAACAACAACAAGAACAACGAATAAGAGAAAAGGAATGGATACACGAATTGAATGAATCAATCAATCGGCATACAAGTCAAGTACACAACAACTGCTTGAAAGTCATACACATACCTTAGTTAGTTAGCTACCGCACAGTTACAGTACTGCTAGCTAGTAGGCAATTACGAGGCATCATCAATCGTCAGTCCTAACAACGTTGCTTTTAGCTTAGTTTTTAGTTGCTTTTTTTTTTGCCTACCGTACCGACGGAGAGACTCGATCGACTCGACTCACTGGACTCGAATAGGCTTTTCACAAGA
>Ga0115007_10001012_pt1 | contig 18321 bp, 16 predicted proteins | sample ArcOceMetagenome_2_FD_87166 | JGI IMG/M metagenome (GOLD analysis project Ga0115007, IMG submission 87166) | Marine eukaryotic phytoplankton communities from Arctic Ocean - Arctic Ocean ARC135M Metagenome | ecosystem: Environmental > Aquatic > Marine > Oceanic | place: Arctic Ocean | collected...
GTAACCACGAATCGTGCTGGGAAGAGGTGAAGTCTCAAGCCATCTCTTACACCACAGGGGTGCCCGCTATGATCGGTGCAAAAATGATGGTTGAAGAAAAATGGTTAGAGCCAGGTGTATTTAACATCGAACAGTTCAACCCAGACCCATTCATGGAAGCCATGAATCAATATGGCCTACCTTGGAAAGTCATTGAACTGGATGCCTTTGATCTAGCCAAATAACCTCAAATACAACATCCGCAGGGTGGGTTAATGGTGAGCTTTACAAACCATGTACCCATCCTACTTTTTCAAGAATATTATGGCTTTAATATTTTTGCTTATCACCTGTGAGTCCACCTGATGCAATTTACCGATTTTAGTCAACTCGATTTAAGCCAACTACCCTCTCCGTGTTTTGTGGTAGACGAGGTAGCAGTTGAACGTAATCTGCGTATTTTAAATGATGTACAAACTCGCAGTGGCGCAAAGGTATTACACGCCCTAAAAGCATTCTCCATGTGGTCATTGGCACCACTGACAACCAAATACCTGTCAGGCACCTGCTCCAGTGGTTTGCATGAAGCGCAACTGGGTAAAGAATATTATGGCGGCGAAGTGCATGTTTTCTCTGCCGCCTACACCGAAAGCGATTTTAAAGAATTACTCACCTTTGCTGATCACATTGTATTTAACACGCCCAGCCAACTGGTGAGATTTTCTGAGCTATGTGTGCAAGCAAAGAAAACACGACCAGAACTGCAGTTTGGTTTGCGTATCAACCCTGAACACAGTGAAGGGGAGGTGGAAATCTATGATCCGTGCGCCGCGGGCTCTCGCCTTGGTACCACCTACGATCAACTTGTAAAAGCCCTTGATCACGCTGAATGCCAGCAAGCCTTTAAATTAATTAGCGGCTTTCATTTCCATACGTTATGCGAGCAAGACTTCTTACCTTTGCAGCGCACACTTAAAGCGGTTGAGCAAAAATTTGGAGCTTGGCTTGTGAACCTTAAGTGGCTCAATTTTGGTGGCGGCCATCACATTACGGCACCAGGCTATCAAATTGATGATCTGGTTGAATGCATTCAAGGCATTCGCCAAAAATACAATCTCGATGTGTATTTAGAACCAGGCGAAGCCGTTGCCATCGGCACCGGAGTATTAATCGCAGAGGTTTTAGACATTGGCTTTAATCAACTGCCACAAGCCATTCTGGATACGTCCGCTACCTGTCACATGCCTGACACCTTAGAGATGCCCTATCGCCCGGATATCACACACAGTGGCGAAGCCAACGAGAAAGCGCACACCTATCGCTTAGGAGGGTTAACCTGCTTGGCAGGTGATGTGATCAATGATTACAGTTTCGATGAGCCACTAAAAGTGGGCCAGCGACTTGTATTTGAAGACATGGGCCATTACACCATGGTGAAAACCAGCACCTTTAATGGCACCCGCTTACCAGCACTGGTCATTTGGAATTCACAAACCGGCGCACTCAAGGTTGTACGTGAATTTAATTATGATGATTTTAAAATGCGCTTGTCTTAACCGGCCAAGCGTTAGTCTGAACAATAAAAAACCGATCCAATGGAATCGGTTTTTTATTGGCTAGCGGCTGAGCCGCTCAGTTTTTACTCTTATTTATTAAAATTTAACGCTTCGCATTGGCTGCCCGTACGCTATGCAATTTTTTATAGCTGTCGATTAAGCGTAAATGCTTATCCAACCCTTCTAGCTGCATATTGGTTTGAGTTAAACCATAAAACCTCACATCACCGGTTACCGAGCCTACGACATTATCCATCACCTCTTGACCAAACATGCGCGTGAAGTTGTGGATATAGTAATCTAGCTCAAGCTCTTCATCCACCATCACTTCCAGTACTGCATTCATGGCCTGATAAAACAGGCCTCGTTCCACGGTGTTGTCGTTGAATTGTAAAAAGGTCTCAACCAGTTCGATGGCTTCTTCTAATTCACCAAGTGCAAGGTAGATGAGAATTTTTAACTCAAGAATCGTGAGCTGCCCCCAAACCGTGTTCTCATCAAATTCAACGCCTATCAAGGTAATGATATCGGTGTAGTTATCCAACTGACTTTCTTCTAAACGCTCAACTAGGCTCGCTAGAGCATCGTCATCCAAGGTATGCAGATTTAAAATGTCTTCACGGTAATCTAATGCCTTGTTGGTGTTATCCCAAATAAGATCATCCACCGGATACACTTCTGAATAATCTGGCACTAGAATACGACAGGCTGAACCTATGTCAGTGAACTCTGCCACATAGGCTTCTTTACCCATGGCCGCTAACATACCAAATAAGCAATCCGACTCTTCTTCATTGGTGCCAGAGAAGTCCCACTCACAAAACTCATAATCCTGCTTAGCACTAAAGAAATGCCAAGAGATCACCCCGGTTGAATCGATAAAGTGTTCCACAAAGTTTTCAGGCTCAGATACCGCCATGGTATTGAAGGTCGGTTTAGGTACATCGTTAAGCCCTTCAAAACTGCGACCTTGTAACAGCTCAGTTAAACTGCGCTCAAGGGCCGCTTCAAAACTTGGGTGGGCACCAAAAGAGGCAAATACACCACCGGTTTTAGGATTCATTAAAGTCACACACATCACCGGAAACTGGCCGCCCAATGAGGCATCTTTCACCACAATGGGGAAGCCCTGTGCTTCAAGCGCCTTAATACCTTCTACAATGCTTGGGTATTGATTAATGACCTCTTGTGGCACATCGGGTAATACAATTTCTTGTTCAATGATTTGGCGTTTTACAGCGCGTTCAAAAATTTCAGACAAGCATTGCACTTTTGCTTCATTAATATTATTGCCCGCGCTCATGCCATTGCTTAAAAATAAGTTCTCGATGAGATTTGACGGAAAATACACCGTCTGCCCATCCGATTGGCGCACATAAGGGATGGAACAAATACCACGCTCACGATTCCCTGAGTTGGTATCAATTAAATGTGAGCCTCTTAGCTCCCCTTCTGGGTCATAAATGTCACGTGTATAGTCATCTAAAATACCAACCGGCAAGGCATCATCGGCTTCAAGTTGAAACCATTTTTCATTGGGGTAATGCACAAACTCGCTGTTCGCAATATCTTGACCCAAGAACTGATCGTTATAAAAAAAGTTACAGTTTAAACGCTCAATGAATTCGCCCAGTGCTGAGCACAACGCACTTTCTTTACTCGCACCCTTACCATTGGTAAAACACATGGGAGACGCCGCATCACGGATATGCAAAGACCACACGTTTGGCACAATGTTGCGCCATGATGAAATCTCAATCTTCATGCCTAAATCCGCCAAGATACTGGTCATGTTCGCAATGGTTTTTTCAAGGGGTAAATCTTTACCAAGAATAAAGGTCTGCTCATCATCACCAAATTGCCCCATTAACATGGCTTGAGCATCAGCATCTAAACTTTTCACCGTTTCGATTTTAAATTCAGGGCCGGTTTGTACGACTTTTTTCACCGTACAACGATCAATAGATCGCAAAATACCGGTACGGTCTTTTTCTGAAATGGTATCGGGCAGTTCCACCTGAATTTGAAAAATTTGGTTATAACGATCTTCCGGGTCAACAATATTGTTTTGTGACAGCCTGATGTCATCAGTTGGAATATCACGAGCCGCACAATACACTTTGACAAAATAAGCCGCACATAACGCAGATGATGCTAAGAAATAATCAAACGGGCCCGGCGCTGAGGCATCTCCTTTGTAGCGAATCGGTTGATCCGCGATCACCGTATAATCATCGAACTTGGCTTCAAGTCTGAGGTTATCGAGAAAATTGACTTTAATTTCCATTGCGCTGGCCACCGTAAAAACTGTGCACTGATCAGTATTAACCTTAGCCTGTATAAGGTTTTGTACTGAGCATCTGCTAATTGATTTTGAATGGCGGCGATTATCGAGGTTTTAGCGGCAATAGTCTTGGTAAGTTATGTAAATGGCGTAAATATCTGGCCAGGCATAGGCTTAGGTGACTTTCGGTGCCGCCTGCCTCATCTATACTAAGGTAAATCGCTCAAGTCCTAGCGAGGAAGAGAAAGAGAGCACCATGAGGAAATCATACTTCTACCTAATAGTAAGTACCTGCTTACTTATAACACCCTTAATAACAAACGCGTTAAAGCTAAGTGATGACTCACATGGCGGGGTCAAAATTGCATTCATTGGCGATACCGGCACTGATGACGCCTTCCAAGCGGTGCTTAATTTAATAGATCAAGAAGGCGCTGAGCTGACCGTGGTGGCAGGTGATACCTCCTATGATGAGAGCAAAGACCCATTATGGGATCAAATGATCCGCACCACATTAGGCGCAGACCCAGCACTCATTGCGGCTGGTAATCACGACTATAAAGACAGTGATATATCCGATGTCATCACCCTAGGGCAAAAGCGTCTAGACGAGCAAACCCGCGTGCAGTGTGACGGCCAGTACGCAGAAAAAATGCACTGCCAGATCGACAATGTCTACCTTGTGCTCTCTGCCATCGGCTCGTCAGGATCACGTAAACGCCACGAAAATTTCATCAAGAGCCAACTCAGCCAAGCACCAGAGGACGCATGGCGAATTTGTGTATGGCATAAAAATCAGCGCGATATGCAAGTGGGCAGTAAATCCAATGACGTCGGCTGGGATGCTTATGAAACGTGCCGAAAATATGGGGCATTGATATCCACAGGTCATGAGCACTCTTATTCGCGTACCCATCTGTTAAGCAATATGCGCAACCAAATTGTAGCCAGCACCGCATCCCGCTTTACTTTGTCAGAAGGGGAAACCTTTGCGTTTGTATCGGGTCTTGGGGGCAAAGACATCCGTGATCAAGAGCGAGAGGGGTACTGGTGGGCCAGTATTTATAGTGAAGATCAAGATGCCAAATATGGCGCCCTGTTCGCAACGTTTTATGACAAGCATGCAGAGTTTTATTTTAAGAACATAAACAATGAAATCATTGATCGGTTTACGGTCTTAAAAGGGTATTAACATTTTAGCCCAGCAAGCTAAATGTATTAACCACAAAAAAGCCGCGATGAAATGCGGCTTTAAACATTCAATTGTTATTGTCGAAGTTTAAGACTCATCTGACTTCACCCGCCCAAACAGCAACACCATTACAATTCCCACAAATACCATGGTCGCACCAACGGGCTGAGTCCAGGCCCAAGTATGTACTTGGCGCATTAGAATCGTACCTAACACGATGAAGGTAAAACCGATCCACCATTTAAGGGGCTTTTTAAACCAATTAAGTAATTCCATTATATTTTCGCGAGTACACCCGCGCCTACCTTACTTTCGATTCAAACCTAAATTGATTATCCAACACAGCGCTTAGCACGTCACCACTTTCGAGCGGCCCAACGCCAGCAGGCGTGCCCGTTAAAATCACATCACCCGGTTGTAGGGTAAAAATCTCGCTCATGTATGCGATCAAATCCGCAATGGAGGTAATCATCTGCGTGCTATTGCCACTTTGTTTTTGCTCGCCATTTTTAATCAATTCAATGGCGATATTATCCCTGTTGGATAACTGCGAAAGCGCAACCCACTGACCAAGTGGGCAAGCGCCATCAAAACCTTTGGCGATTTCCCATGGGTGGGACTTTTCTTTTAATTGAGACTGCACATCACGCAAAGTGAGATCCAAGGCAACACTGACATGACTCACATGATCCCAAGCGTTATCCGCTGAGATGTTTTTTGCTTCTTTGGAGATTAATAACGCGATTTCCGCTTCGTGATGCACACTGCCTTGATTTTGTGGAATGGAAAACCCACCTTCTAAACTGACCACTGACGTGGCCGGCTTAATGAATAGAATCGGCGCATCAGGGATTTCATTACCCAACTCTTTAGCGTGTTCGGCATAGTTACGACCAACACATACCACTTTGCCCAGTGGTAAATCTAAGGTTTGGTTTTGTTGGGTTTGGTGTTGGTACATAGTGAGAAGTCTAGCTATTGAGGTCAGGCTGCAAACGCCCAACATAATACGAAGTGATGCATGTAGGAGCCTTGCTCGACTCCTACATTTTTTTGTAAAGCGAGCTAGCTACGCGTCGATCACTTTACCTGGGTTCATAATATTCTTCGGATCAAATACCGCTTTCATGGCACGCATGTAATCAATTTCAACGGCGCTGCGGGTGTATTCAAGGTACGGCTTTTTGGTCATGCCCACACCGTGTTCGGCTGAAACAGAACCTTGGTATTTTTCAACAATCTCAAACACCCAGGTGCTGACCTTGGCGCATTTTTCAAAGAACTCTTCTTTGGCCAGCGCGTCAGGCTTAAGAATATTTAAGTGCAAGTTACCGTCACCAATGTGACCGAACCAGATGATTTCAAAGTCAGGGTACTCTTTGTTCACAACTTCTTCGATCTCATTTAAGAACGGCGGCACCTTAGATACAACAACTGAGATGTCGTTTTTGTATGGTGTCCACTCTGCGATGGTTTCAGAAATATCTTCACGCAGGCGCCATAGGTTTTTCGCTTGGGTCTCGCTTTGTGAAATTACGCCGTCGATTACCCAGCCTTCTTCCATGCAGTGTTCAAACAGCTCCATGGCCACATCCATATCGGCATCGCTTAGGGCTTCAAATTCGATCAGTGCGTAATATTCAGCTTCGGTTTCAAATGGCGCAGGTACATCGCCACGGGCAATGACCTTACTCATGGCTTTGTGTGAGAAGAATTCAAACGCGGTTAAATCCATCTTGCCTTGATAAGCGTGTAACACGTTCATGATGGCCTCTAACTCAGGCACACCTAATACCAATACGTTTAGGTTTTTAGGAGTACGGGTTAAGCGCATGGTGGCTTCTGTGACGATACCCAAGGTGCCTTCACCGCCGATGAATAATTGGCGAAGGTCGTAACCTGTGTTGTTTTTTACAAGGTCTTTGTTTAGCTCAAGAATATCACCTTTACCGGTAACCACTTTAAGGCCCGCCACCCAATCACGGGTCATGCCGTATTTGATCACTTTAATGCCGCCCGCATTGGTGCCGATGTTGCCACCAATTTGGCTTGAGCCGGCGGAGGCGAAATCCACTGGGTAATACAAGTCTTGCTCTTCGGCGAACACTTGAAGCTGTTCGGTAATGACGCCTGCGCCACAGCGAACGGTGCGATCGGTTAGGTTAAAATCACTGATGGTGTTCATGTAATCAAGGGCCACCACCACTTCACCATTCGCCGCAACAGCACCTGCGCTCAACCCCGTACGACCACCCGATGGCACAATGGCAAACTCTAATTCATTGGCAGCTTTTACGATTTCAGCCACTTGTTCGGTAGTGCGCGGAAAGGCAATGGCGAGGGGTTTTGGGGCATAAATCTTGGTCCAATCCTTACCGAAGGTCTCTAAAGAGTCGGCATCGGTTCTGACTTTGTCATCACCAAGAATGGCTTGAAGGCGGCTAATTACGGCGTTTTGGCTCATGTGGTTACCCTAAAATACAGTCTCAAAAGCGGCTTGGTTGGCTATATGAGCCATTTGCAACAGTTGTTGCATACATTTCCGTGCCGCTGGGGCTTCTTTCAAAGGGGATTATGATACCATACGCGCCTAAATTTTTGACTTAAGTTTTACTCGACCGAACAGGTAGGGCTCGAACCCATAAGACCCATATCGGCCGCCATAAAACGCTTTACCGTTAATAAGGCTCAGACCATGACAGATACATCTCTAGATAAAAGCAAAATCCGCATTCTGTTATTAGAAGGCGTTCACCAAACGGCTCTAGACACTTTGACGTCTGCTGGATACACCAACATCGACTACGTCAAAACCGCCCTTACTGGCGATGCGCTGAAAGAAAAGATCAAAGATGCACATTTTGTGGGTATCCGTTCTCGTACTCAGCTAACTGAGGACGTATTCGAAGCGGCTGAGAAGCTAATTGGTGTGGGTTGTTTCTGTATTGGTACCAACCAAGTAGACCTGACAGCGGCTGCTAAGCGCGGTATCCCAGTATTTAACGCGCCTTACTCTAACACCCGCTCTGTTGCTGAATTAGTATTGGGCGAAGCCATCTTAATGCTACGTGGCATCCCTGAGAAAAACGCCGCTTGTCACCGTGGTGGCTGGATTAAGTCTGCAGAAGGCAGCTACGAGATCCGTGGTAAAAATCTAGGTATCGTCGGTTACGGCAGCATCGGTACTCAGCTGTCTGTATTGGCTGAAGGCCTTGGCATGAAGGTTTACTTCTACGACGTGATCACCAAACTGCCTCTTGGTAACGCCACTCAGGTAGAAACCATGGACGAGCTACTGGCCATGTCTGACATCGTGTCTTTGCACGTACCTGAAACGGGTGATACCAAAGACATGATGGGCGCTGAAGAATTCGCCAAAATGAAAAAAGGCGGCCTATTCATCAACGCTGCTCGTGGCACAGTTGTGGATATCCCAGCACTAGCGGACGCTTTGAAAAGTGGTCACCTTGGCGGCGCTGCGGTTGACGTATTCCCGAAAGAGCCTAAAGGCAACGATGACGAATTCGTATCTGAGCTACGCGGCCTAGACAACGTTATCTTAACGCCGCACATTGGTGGTTCAACCCAAGAAGCGCAAGCCAACATTGGTAAAGAAGTGGGCGAAAAGCTATCCACTTACTCTGATACTGGTGCGACGCTATCTGCGGTTAACTTCCCTCAAGTTGCATTGCCACAGCATGGTAACTTCCACCGTATCCTTCACATCCACAAAAACGTGCCAGGTGTGTTGAATAAAATAAACACCATCTTTGCTGAAAACAACATCAACATTTTGGGTCAATTCCTACAAACCACGGCCGATATCGGTTATGTGGTTGTAGACGTTGATGCTTCTGCTGGTGAGCTAGCCCTTGAGAAAGTATTAGAGGTTGAAGGCACGATCCGTGCTCGTATTCTTTACTAATACACACGTTAGATAGCAGCTAGCAGTTGGCTGCATGATCTTCCAAAAAAACCGCCGGTAGCGATACCCGCGGTTTTTTGTTTATATAGGGTTCTCTATCTAAGATGAACCGCTGATGAAACTGCACATTAAAAATATGGTTTGCCAGCGCTGTATACTGGCGGTGGAAAACACCCTGCATCAACTGGATATCCCCTTTACCCAGGTGCAATTAGGGGTGATTGATTTCACCGAACCGTTTATTGACAGCCAACCTGCATCTTTTAGCAAACTAAACCAAGCACTTGAGACACTGGGCTTTGAAATACTCAACAGCAAACAAAGCCAGATGATTGAGTCCATTAAGCGTATTTGCCTAACGCATATTAGCGCGCCTAATCACAACACACTCAAATTATCAGAGCGCATCAGTGACGCATTGCATTTAGATTACTCTCATCTCAGCCAAGTCTTCTCAGCAGTAGAGGGCCTAACGATTGAGCAATACTTCATTACTCAGCGTATCGAGAAGGTAAAAGAGTTATTAGTCTATGATGAAAAAAGTCTCAGTGAGATCGCGTTTGATTTAGGCTTTAGTAGCGTTGCCCATTTAAGCAGTCAATTTAAAAAAGTCACCGGCATGACCCCCACCCAATTTCGAGCCTTAAAAACGCCCGAACATCGTCGCCCGCTGGATAAACTGTAAATTCTATAACACCCCGCCATAATCCTATAACGCACCACGGATGCTCAAGCGCTAACCTATGCTTAAAGATCGGAGGTTAGATATGAATCAATTCTGGAAAAACAAAACCAACTGGATTAAAAGCGCACACAATACCAAGTGGTGTTTGATCGGCTGTGCCATCGGTGACTTTGGCACCATCGCGTATTTCCAATTCACCCCTCATGAGCTTTCTGTATTCACTGTGATGTTATTAGCCATGATGAACGGTCTACTCACCAGCATCATGCTAGAAACCATTATTTTATTACGTGATGGGTTTGATGTTAAACACGCACTTAAAACCGCTTTAGGCATGAGCTTTATTTCAATGCTGGCCATGGAAATTGCCATGAACACAACGGATTATTTACTCACAGGCGGTGCCATACTTAACTGGTGGGTGATCCCCATTGCCTTATTAGCAGGTTTCTTAGCACCTTGGCCTTATAACTATTGGCGTTTAGAAAAGTATAAAAAATCGTGTCATTAAATTTAGCGATAGCGCTATATTTGTATAGAACAGATTATTAATATCGGTGGGAGGGCGCTTGTGCCCTCCCACAAATGATTACTTAATTAATAATCCACACCCTTACGCGCTTTAATACCCGCTTTATAAGCATGCTTAATATCTTTCACTTCGGATACCGTATCCGCTAATGCTTGCAGCGCACTGCCGCCACCACGGCCTGTTACAACTACACTCTGGTGTACAGGACGATTTTTAATGGCGTCTAAAATGCGGGCTTCATCCAAGTACTTATAACCGATCATGTAGGTTAGTTCATCCAACAAAACTAAGTCATAGCGTTCATCTTTTAGCATGCGCTCTGCCACAGCCCAGGTGTCTTCGGCCGCTTTAATGTCGCCGCTCTTGTCTTGGGTATTCCAAGTGAAGCCTGTGCCCATTTGATAAAAGTCTTCTGACTCAAAATTAGGCAATAGTGGCGCTTTTTCCTTTAAGAAAATTTCTTCACCACTTAACTGCTGGCCTTTAATAAACTGCACCACACCCACTTTGTGGTCATAGCCAAGGGCGCGTAATACCATACCAAAGCCTGAGCTACTCTTACCTTTGCCGTTACCGGTTAGCACGATCACCACACCACGTTCGATGTCCGCTTTGGCGATACTGGCATCGACCTTTTCTTTTTGCTTTTGCATTTTCTCTTTATGCTTTTGCTCTTGGTCAGTCATGCTTAGCTCCTATTTATGTGCGGTATTGATTGCGCGGGCTTGATCCAGTACATCACATACACCTTGCATGCCTTGTAATATGCGCCCAGAAAAGCGATGTACAATATCGCCATTTATAAAATGAATCTGATTATTTTTAACGGCGGGAATTTCAGGCCATGCCGCCCATTTATCACCCGCTTCAATTTTATTACCATGCTGCGAAGGTATGATAATCACCTGCGGCTTTGCCAGCAAAACGGTTTCAATGCTCACCTGTGGATAATCCAGCGCCGTATCATTAAATACGTTAACACCGCCACAACCAGTGATGAGTTCATTAATCCATGAACCAGCTGCCATGGCTCGTAATGGCTCGCTCCATAGCTGATAAAACACACTGACCTTGGGTTTGTACTGACTATCCCTGCGTAATTTAGCCAGGGTTTGATTGAATACCTGTGCAGCCTTCTGGGCTTTTTCTACTAAGCCAAGCTTATTGCCTAAGGACAACATTTCCTTAGGAATATCATCAAGCTTTTTAGTAATGCTTAAATACACAGGTAAACCCAGCGCGCGCATTTGTTCGATGTCTTGGTCTTTATTGCCACCTTTCCAAGCGATGATTAAATCCGGTTTTAACTCCAGAACCCGCTCGATTTGAATGCCTGAATACCCACCAATACGGGGGATGTTCTTTGCAGCCTCAGGGTAATCCGCATACTCAGTGGTGCCTACAATACGATCACCCGCACCTAACATATAAACAAGTTCAACGGCATGGGGAGCAAGCGCGATAATGCGCTGCGCACCTATTTTTGGCTCATCATGATGTTCAGCGTGACTCACACACGAAGCACTTAATAATGCGAGCATCAGGGCACTTACTTTAACGGATCTCAGCCATTTTTTATTAAACGCCCACATCGGCTGTTTCCTTTTTTAATGTATGAGCAAGGCACATCAAACCTTGCTCTAAACGTTGCCAGTCTTGATGGGTATTTTTGGGCAGGCCAATGCGAATGCCGCGATGGTTATCGAGTAAGCGCGTGTAAATACCTTGCTCACACAAATGATGGTGGCATGCCAATATGGTTTGTTCTGAATCACATAACAGAGTAACAAAAAAATCGGTTTTTAATATTCGCCATGCACTGCCTAGTTGATCAGCAAATACTTGCTCACATAACTCGGCTAACTTACTCGCCTGATGAGGCAATCGTATTCTTGTTTGTTGAATCCAATCACTGTCTTGAAACGCAAGCTTGGCAATAAATCGTGCTGGATGACTTAACGCCCAAGGGGGCAATAATGTTTCACAATGCTTTAAAATTGAATCACAGGCAACCACACTACCGACACGTAACCCGGCTAGGCCAAAAAACTTCCCCAGCGAGCGCAGAACAATGACATTTTCTTCGCCATTCATGAGCACACTGTTGCAAGGACGTGTGTCTATAAACGCTTCATCAACGATGAGCCAAGCCGAGTGTTGACGCAACTGTTGCGCAATATCTAATACCATTTCTTTTGACAGCAAATGGCTACAGGGGTTATTCGGGTTAATCAACACACATACATCACATGCTTTTAGTTGCGCTGCACTTGGCGTGTCGAGATAAAAATCCGCCATCACACCCTGCGCTAGCCAAGCCTTTTGATGCTCGCTATAACCCACTAACGGTAATAAAACCTGTTTAATGTTTGGGTTCTGTTTTAATAAAACGACGGGGAAATTTTGAATAGCCCAACTGGAGCCTGGCACCATTAATACTGCATCGCTACCATAATACTCACAGGCTGCTTGTTGTAAGCCATCATTGTCACTGGGCAAATCCCGCAGTACGGTTTCAGGCATACTAGGTTTAGGGTAACCGTTTGGATTAATCCCAGTACTTAGATCCAGCCACTGGGCTTTGGGGATACCATAGTGCTGTGCATAGAAATTCAGTTGTCCACCGTGCTGTGGATGCTCTAGCAATACTACACCACTCATGAATCGACCCATGAACGCTTACGCAATACTAATAAAAAGAACACACTACCAATAGCAGCGGTGATCACGCCAATGGGCAATTCATTATTGGCCACAAGAGAGCGTGCCAGAACATCCACCCATACCATGAACACACCACCAAACATCACACAGGCCAATAACACGTACTGCTGGTGGCGATGCAATAACCGACGAACAATGTGAGGAATCATAAGCCCCACAAATCCAATGCCCCCAGTATTGGCAACCAAGGTAGCCGTCAACAATGAACTGAGCAGTAGCATTCCCATGCGTAAGCGAGTGACATTCACGCCTAAGGTTTTGGCCGTTTCATCTCCGGCTAATACGGCTTTTAGAGCACGCGAATAACCTAAAAATAAAATCAAACAGCCAATAATGACAATACTTGGCACCAGTAAGTTATCCCAGTTTGCACGGGTAAAACTCCCCAAGGTCCAAAACAATAATGAAGCCGCGGCCTCTGGGTCTGATGCATATAACACCAAGCTGGTACCGGCACTGAACATAAAGGATGCCGCCACACCGGCCAGTAGCATGCGCTCAATTTGCACGCCTCGACCCGCCAAACTTAAAACAATTAACACTGAAAAAGCCGCACCGATAAATGCACCTGTGGTAATACTCATTTGGCCAGCAGCCCAGCCTGCACTGCCACCAATAGAAGCAATGACTAGTACCGCACCAAACGACGCACCTGATGCAATACCAAATAAATAAGGGTCTGCTAACGGATTACGAGTGACGGTTTGCAAAACGGCACCAGCCAAAGACAAACCGGCACCGGTTAAAAACGCGAGAATGAAACGAGGGAAGCGTAGCTCAAGAATAATGCGCTGCTTGATATCCGACACATGGGTTTCACCGCCGAACAAGTTGAATAAAACCGACAACACATCACCACTGGAAATATTCGCAGCCCCAAAGCTCACCGCCATGACCGCGCTAAGCAAAACCACAAACAAACCAAGAAGGCTGTAACTGAATAATTTAGTCATGATATTGATACGTAATTCTTGGGTGCCCATTAATCGGATGTTTATCCACAATAGCTTTAGTGCGAAACACATCATTGATGAGCGCTTTGGTTAATACGTCACTGGGCGTACCCGTGGCCACCAATCTGCCTTTATCCAGCACCAATAAATAATCACAAAAAGCAGCCGCTAGATTTAAATCATGGAACGAAGCCAAGATGGTTTTTTGCAGCGTTTTGACTTTCATCATCATATCGGTTTGGTAATGCACATCTAAATGATTAGTGGGCTCATCCATGATGAGCAACTCTGTATTTTGCACCAAAGCCCGAGCCAACATCACGCGCTGTTTTTCACCGCCCGATAACAATTGAAACGGTTTATTTTGCAAAGGCGTAATATCCACTTGCCCCATCACTGTTTGCATGAGAGCGACATCTTGCTCGTCATCCCACTGAAAGAGTGTTTTATGGGGCGTTAAGCCCTGCGACACCACATCGCGAACCGTTAAACCCAAGTGATCACTGTGCTCTTGCAAAATCACCGACATGTTTTTTGCATTTTGATTCGCAGATAACCGCCACACATCTTGCTGATCAAATAACACCTTGCCTGAGGTGGGTGCGTTGACCCGATACAGGCAGCGCATCAAGCTGGATTTACCCGCACCATTGGGGCCAATCAAGCCCACAAACTGGCCTTTGTTAATGACAAAACTCACCTCATCAACAATCGCTTTACCACCCACTTGCCAGCACACATTTTGTGTTTCTAATAAAGCCACTGCAGAACACCTATAGCACATAAGATAAAAACCAAAACATAGGTGCTTTGATACATTAACAATATAGCCTGTTTAATATGGCTGGCCCTTGCTTCATCGCCAGCTCCCAGCCACGGACGTGATTTGGTCACACCCTGATAAGGTGCCGGACCACCCAAGCGCGTATTCAAGACAAAGGCACCTGCAGCCATGACAGGGCCCGCATTCGGGCTATACCAGCTGCGCGCCCATTTATAAATTTGTCCACAGCCTTGTATCCGGGCTTTCATCACACCGACTAACAGAAATAAGCCCACGGTTAAGCGCGCACTTGGCCAACCTAGTACATCGTCCATGCGAGCACTGAATTTTCCAAAGTGCTCAAAACGACTATTTTTATAGCCCCACATGGCATCCAAAGTATTGGCAAGACGAAACAATAACACGCCCGGTGCACCTAATATTAGAAACCAAACAATCGGCGCGATGATCGCATCGTGGGTATTCTCAGTAATGGTCTCAACCGTTGCGCGACTGATTTGCGCTTCATTTAAATCGTCAGTATCTCGACTGACGATCATGCTTAACTGCTGCCTTGCAGACGCTAAATTATTTTGTATCAGCGGCTGATAAACTGCATTTCCATGCTCAGCCAAACTGCGTGCACCAATGGATAAATACAACACACATACGCTTATCAACATGTGAATAAAAACAGAGCACTCACTGATTAGCCACACGAACAACATAAGCGGCAGCACTATCGCCACCGTCCAAGCGAACATACCAGAAAGAAATAACCATATATGGGCAACAGGCTTAGCCGGATAAAAAAAGGTCTCTAATTTGGACACATAGCGGCCGAAACCAACCAAAGGGTGAAAACACTTTGGCTCGCCAAATAGTTTGTCTAAGCATAATGCACATGCAACAACAAAACTGGACTCAAGCAGAAAATTAAGGGCGATCATCACGGTGATTCAGCATCATTATTCCTTGGATAAAACAACAGGAATACAACAGCAGATCAAAAAGGCACAAGGAAACCCTGTGGAAAAGATCATTGCCAGGTAAACCCGCCCGGTGAGTACAGTGTTATTTCAGGTATCTGACTTAGGCCTTTACGAGTAAGGCCATCACAGTTGCGGGTACAGTTACGGACTTGTAAGACGAACAATCGACTACTCACCGTATTCCCTGATGATGCCTAACGCATCACATAACATGTGGCGCTTTTATACGCCGTTTTGCATGGATTAGCAAGGCAGCTGACGGGCTAGCCAGCTCAGTTATGGCCTCTGCTAAGTGTTCACAACGATGGATTAAATCGTCATTTGATCTTGATAAATCCAGCATTATGAATGCATAAGGGCTTTTCATTAGCCATAAAAAAACCCAAATACCGTTCAGTACTTGGGTTCTTTTTAATGCTACACGTATGCAGCAAACTGACTAGCCGTATTAGATGTCTTCGATAGACTTAAGCGGGTAGTTAGCTGGCATAGGCAAAGATGCCACGCCCGTATCAACAGCCGCTTGTGCTACTGCGTTTGATACGATACCTAATAAGCGAGAGTCAGTGGCTTTAGGAATAATGTAGTCTTTACCAAATTCCATAGAGTCAACACCGTAAGCCGTTAACACTTCTTGTGTAACAGGCTCTTTTGCTAGGTCAGCAATGGCATGGGCCGCTGCTAGTTTCATTTCTTCGTTGATGGCCGTTGAACGAACGTCAAGTGCACCACGGAAAATGAATGGGAAACCCAGTACGTTGTTTACTTGGTTCGGGTAATCCGAACGGCCAGTCGACATGATCAAATCATCACGGGTTGCCATGGCAAGTTCCGGTGAGATTTCTGGATCAGGGTTAGAACATGCAAATACGATTGGGTTTGGCGCCATTTTCTTAAGTAGCTCAGGAGCCAAAAGATCAGGACCAGAAAGACCAAGGAAGATGTCAGCACCGTCCATTGCATCTTCTAATGTACGCTTGTCAGTATCGACAGCAAACATCGCTTTGTATTGGTTAAGGTCATCACGACCGGTGTGAATCACACCTTTACGGTCAAGCATGAAGATGTTTTGTGGCTGCATACCCGCGCTGATTAACAGCTTAGAACAAGAGATGGCCGCAGCGCCCGCACCTAGAACAACCATGCTTGCGTCTTCAATTTTTTTGCCTTGAATTTCAAGCGCATTCAACATACCCGCAACGGTTACAATCGCAGTACCGTGTTGGTCATCGTGGAAAACAGGGATGTTACATTGTTCTTTAAGAACACGTTCAATTTCAAAACACTCAGGTGCTTTGATGTCTTCAAGGTTAATACCACCAAAGGTATTAGCAATGCGACGAACCGTATCAATAAAGGCTTGAGGGCTTTCAGATTCAACTTCGATATCAATTGAGTCAATACCTGCAAAGCGTTTGAATAATAGTGACTTGCCTTCCATAACTGGCTTAGACGCTAAAGGTCCTAGATTACCTAGACCTAGAATCGCAGTACCGTCAGTGATAACCGCTACAAGGTTACCTTTAGCAGTGTACTTGTATGCATTTTCTGGATCTTCAGCAATGGCTTTCACAGGCTCAGCCACACCAGGGCTATAAGCTAGGGAAAGGTCGCGTGACGTTTGCGCAGGAGTAGAAAGCTCTACGCTGATTTTCCCAGGTTTCGGGAACTGATGGTAATCTAATGCGTCTTGTTTAAAATCAGACATTCTGACAAATTCCGTTAGTTAGTTTTCACCAACCTGGGGCCAACCAGGCCGCTCGCCTGAAGCGATGGCCGAACATTATTACGCAAAAATTAAACACTTCATACCCCATAGAGCATTTATTCAGCTTTGATTTTGATTAAGTTTTAAACTTTTTTGACGAAAACGTCAGTCACGTTGATGTGCATCAGGATATAGCAAGCATAAAAAAAGGCGCTCAATGAGCGCCTTTTTTTGGGGAGACCTAAGTCTCCACGTTTGGATATCAATGCTATTACTTAGCACGACCACCGAAACGTTTCTTGAAGCGATCGATACGACCACCTGTATCCATGGTTTTCTGCTTACCAGTGTAGAATGGGTGACACTGAGAACATACGTCTAAGTGCATAGTACCTGGTTTAGTAGAATTCGTTTTTACTACGTTACCGCAAGAACAAGTTGCTTCTAGCGCTTCGTAAGTAGGGTGAATACCTTCTCTCATAATGACCTCGTTTTCCTATGCCGCCACTTATTCTCTATCATTCCCCGTACCTAGAGTGGGGAGCGCTGAGCCTCAATAAGCACCGCTGGACTAGATTAATTACAGACCTCTAGGGTGCGCGCATCATACCAGAGCCCTAACCCCCTTGCATGCACTTTTTCTAACCAAGTATAAGTGCTTGAGCCTATTAGCTTTTTCAGCCTTCAGGCCTATGACATAAGGCTTAGCGTGATACACTGAGGCCAACTTCCATCCTAATAATAGTCAGAGTATTCATGTCTGCGCCATTTTATCTGAGTGTCGCCATTGCCGCCCCTTTGAATCGTAGTTTCGACTACCTGCCAGAGCCCGGCTGTGACATGAGCCATTACCAAACCGGATTACGGGTCAGCGTGCCCTTTGGCCCCCGCACTCTGGTGGGCATCATTGTGGATATCCGCAGCCAGCCGCAAAGCGAAGGCCATAAACTCAAGGCCATCCAAAATCGCATTGATCACAAACCGCTACTAAGCAAAGACATCTATGACATTGGTTTATGGCTAAACCA
>Ga0115007_10001014_pt1 | contig 18287 bp, 18 predicted proteins | sample ArcOceMetagenome_2_FD_87166 | JGI IMG/M metagenome (GOLD analysis project Ga0115007, IMG submission 87166) | Marine eukaryotic phytoplankton communities from Arctic Ocean - Arctic Ocean ARC135M Metagenome | ecosystem: Environmental > Aquatic > Marine > Oceanic | place: Arctic Ocean | collected...
AATTGCCGACGGCGCCCAAACCGATGAACCGCGTGACGTGTCCTTTCTGGTTGCGGTACGGCTCTCTTTGGTAGAAAACACCGGACCTGCTCGAGACGTGGTACCGGGGCTGCAGCTCCCTCGCCAGCTCTGCACACGCGGGTGACCCGCTGGCCGCGGCGGTTAGGGACGGGGTCGTCGTTTTATGTTCACCCGTGTCGCCGTTATTTTTTTCCAAAGAAACACCCCCACCATCCGTTTTGTCCCTGGCGAACGCGCACACCCCACGCGGCCAATCCGCGGTGAGAAGAAGGTCCACCGCCCCGGAACCGGTGGTAAGGTGGCTTTGTTTCAAGGAAGTCACGTCTTTCTTCGTGAACTCGCCTTCCTCGCGTGCGGCGGCGGAAGCGAGCGCGCTTTCGTCGTTCCAATTGATGGGGTTGTAGTGCCCTGGTAACACCGCGACCCTTAGGCCCGCGATTTCACACACCTCGGGTGTGCGGAGGAACGTGATGTTCAGCGCGATTTTGCCGCTAAGTTTTTCGTCACGGCCACACACGCCTCGGCCGCCCGGGAAAGCGTCCAGGAAGTACGTAGGGATCGGTGCGACGGATGTGCCGTCTAGGTACGGCTGGAGCTCATCGGTAGTTTCGGCGGCGGCGTCGTCGTCGTTTTCCGCATCGGAGGTGAAAAACGGACCGACGCAGAACAAGGCGTGGAACGGCCCGGCAGGTGATGCGTTCACCGAGACGACTCGTTTGTACAGCGAAGCGATGTTTCCCCGAACGTCACCCGCGATCAGGATTTTCCGCGCCTTCGGGTCCGACATCGAGGCGGAGACGGAAGCACCCGCGACACACCGAATGATGAAATCCTGCAGATTGGTTTCGCAGACGAGAAAAAGAGCTGCAAATTTTGGAAAAGCCGCCTCACATTTCCACTCGAGTGCAGGGGGACGCGTGCACGAAACATTAACTTACAATGCGATTACAACACAACTTACCAAGACTCTTAGAAAACAACTTACGAAGACACCGACAACACAACACACGCGAGTGACATCCGTCTGCTCGTACGGTTACGATGCCGGCGACGCGGCGCGGTCGGGGGTAAAAATAAAAATACGCCCTCCAAAAGATGCCCTCCAATATTCATTCAGTCGAACACCACGGTTCTGTTTTGGTGCACCAAAACTCTGGACTGAAGGTGCGCCCGGAGCGCCCTGGCAAGCGCGACTCGCTCCAAATCCTTCCCTTTCCGCACCATGTCCTGCACCGTGTCTCGGTGGGACACGGGGGCGACGTCTTGCACGATGATCGGCCCCATGTCCAGTTTCGCGGTGGCGTAATGCGCGGTAGCGCCTATTAACTTCACCCCTCTGAGAATAATAAAAGAAAGTGTCAGTCTTGTGTCGGCAAGCAGTCTTGGGATGTGGGAACTACAATACGTACCTGTCCTTGGCCCTGTGGTACGGCTTCGCCCCCTCGAACGCGGGAAGAAACGAGTGGTGGATGTTAATCGTGTGACTGGCGTGCTTCGTGCAGAAATCGTCCGACAGGACTTGCATGTACCGCGCCATGACAAGCGTGTCGGCGCCGTATTTTTGAATCACGGCTTCGATCTTTTTTTCCTGGTCAGCCTTTGCCTTTGTTTTGTCGCCGTCGAACTTGTCAACCTCCATCGGCAGAAACTCAAACGGAATCCCGAACTGCTCCGCAATGTACCCCAAATCCGGGTGGTTGCTGATGATGAAGGGAATGTCGCACCGCAGTTCTTTGTTCGCGTGCCTGACCAGTAAATCCCACAAACAGTGGTCGATTTTGGAAACTAAAATCCCAACCTTGTGCGCGTCGTGTGAGTAGTCGATTTTCCATTCTATCATGTCGAACTGCGTGGCCATCGTGCCGATGGCGCTCTCCAGGGCCTCGCGGTTATCCGCCCCGCTGTACGCCCCGCTGAAATCGATGCTCATCCTCTGGAAAAAAACCCCATCCTCGGAAACGTACTGGTCGCTGCTCAGGATGTTGCACCCGCAGCCGAACATGAGTTGCGTTAAACCGGCCATGAGGCCTTTCTTGTCGGGGCCGATGAAACGCACTGTGGAGTGTTGAAAAAAGAGGCGAGGGAGGAGGTCAGGGAGGTGGTGGCAATAGAGGGGGGTGTTTGATGTCGTTAACACGCGCGGAATCGTGCACGTCGTATCGGTTGACGCGGGTGGGGTGCGCTTTTTATGGGGAATTCGGCCGCGCAGCACACGAGACCATTCGCCTCGCCTCGTCACGTCAATTTGCAGTCGGACACATCGTGGTCCCCGGAAGAACCGAAAAGGCGCGCATCGCATTCGCACCTTTCGCGATGAACTCTTTGTCCTTGGGTGGGGCGTTGGTTTGAACTAACGAGGTTTCCGTTGGTGCGGCGTTGGACGTGACCTTCTGGTCTGTGACAACAGCGCCGTTTTTGCTCGAAGGCTCCACCACAGCTCGCGTCTTGGTTCGGTTCGTGCCGCGTTGTGGAATCTGACAGACACGTGATGTCGTCACCCAGGCGGAGCTTTTAGATATTCCCGATGACCGCGGCGGTTGCGCGCGGCAGATGGAATCGCCTTTTCGCGCTGGAGACGGAACAGACGCGCGCGAGAGTGCCAAAGCGGGAGCGCGAAGTGCGGAAACGAACATGGCGGTCGTCGTTGCGGGAGGCGGGAGGTGCGCGGTGCAATCACCTGGCGACTTTTCCCACGAAGCGTCGGCAAAAGCGCGCGAGAAGCCGAGAAGAATAAAAATGAGCAGGCAACAGTTCATGAAATTCCGACGTGACCTCTCCTTCCGCGCTTCAGGAGCCATCAGCAGACGTGCTGCGCGCTTCAAAATGCCCCCCGCGTCGGGAACCGCGGTGTTTGGCGGTGCCACGGACGTCACCACGGACGCGTCGTCGTTTGGTTCGGTGCGTGGCAACCCACGCGTGATCACCGGAGCCGATCGTGTCCCGCCGCGAATCGAATCTCGCCGACAAGACGAGTTTCGCGAGCCTTCCTCCGGCAAATGCCAAATGATGGCGAATCACGAGGGTCCCTTCCTCACCCTGACCGTGTCCTTTCCGTGTTTGTCTGACCCGAGACTTCCCCCCCCCCCCCCCGCCCCCCCCCCAGACGCGCGTGAGGAAGATGAACTCGAAGAAACCGAGCACGTCGCGGGACAGCGCCGCGACGCCGTATACAGCGACGCCCGCGGCGTCTTTAGAATCTATTGACCACCTTCCCTTACCGGCACTGCACGACGACACGGACGGCACACTGGCGCATGTACCGCTTGACGAAATCGTGGGTTCCCTGGGCGACGACCTGGCGTTTCTTCCCAACGTGTACGGAATGTTCGGAGTTGACGAGTCACTCGGAGTAAACGAGTCACTGTTCCCGGCGGACGCGATGGGGACGCGAACCTACGGATCCGATGCACCCTCGAACCAACATGAGTTGTTCCAAGGGATGCTTTCAGGCGAAAAAGACAATTTGGATTGCGACAAAGAAGAAGCGGACGGCGAAGAGAGCGACGAAAAGAAACGCGCGCGGTTGGTGAGAAACAGGGAGTCCGCCGCGCTTTCGCGGCAACGGAAAAAGCAGTACGTGGATGACCTGGAGCGCAAGTACCGGCACGTGCGGGGGTAAGTATTTCCCATTTACCACATTCCGAAGACTGAATGCCCATACGAGACTGACACTTTCTTTTTATATCTCGAGGGCGAACGCGGAGCTGCAGGGTTTAGTCGGGCGTTTGTTCGCGGAGTGCGAGGGGTTGCGGCACCATCTTTCGGTTGCGTCCGGGAAACCGCCAACGCAGCGGGGGGTGATTCTGGACCACCCGCCGCCCCACGGAATCGCGGTGACCGCGCCGAAAATGGCGATTCCACGAATCGCCACAGCTGGGGTTCCTGCCGCGGGGTCTGTGCCGTATGAGCAAACAGGGTCAAGGACAATCCCTAATGTCGCTCCGGTCGATCGATCAATCACTCCGCCCGCCGCGCCGTCCTCCTCGTTGGGCTCGGCGCCCGGCTCCCCCGAGCGAGTCGCGACAACGCAAAATCAAAAACGACGGCGCACCGCGCCACAAGGAGGCGCATTAGCGGCGGCGGCGACGAGCGCGCTGGCGGTGTTGTCCGTGGTGTGCGTGGCGTTTGAAAGGAAAAACACATCCGGGGCGAGCTCTAGCGCGATCGCGCAGTGGAACAGCGGCGGAGCTAACTCTCAAAACGAAAACACGCAGCGGCGACGGCTGTTAGCGCTGGAGGGCGAGGTGTTGCCCATGTCCAGTGCGGAGCGGGTTACCTTGCCTGGCACTGTTGGGGATGCACTGGACGGTTACGACGGCGGGTGGCAGGAAACGCCGTGGGAGGGGAAAGATACCCTTTGGGAGGGTCAATACGATCCTTACGAAACCCAAAACAATAAAGACACTTCCTTCGCCAAACCCCACGCCGGCTCGGGCGATCCCTGGTTCGCCGCGTTTCACTCCGCGGGTTTGTTCCGAGCCGAGGAGTTCCGGCGAGTTGTTTGTACGGAGATGTTCCAGTTTTCGCCATCCGTGGTGAGTGGGCCTGGGGGTGATGGGCACGGTAACGAGGGAAGTGCCGTGGTCTCGAGCGACGCGTACGTACAAAAGCTGCGAAGCGAAATAGACTTGGACGAGGCGGGCGACGAAGACGTGGCGGACGCGCCGCGACCTGGAACGTATGAGGTTCCCAAACTTTTACCAGTCTCGATTCCCATGCCCGCCACGGAACGGGAAACCTCGTCGTACCACATGTCGTCGCCGTCAGGGTTGCCGGCGCCGCCGCCGCGGGTGACGATGGGATCAATCACCTCGGTGGGCGACGATTCGAGTTTAGTCAGCGTGCTGTTGCCGCCTTCCGCGAAGAAAACGTCTACTAGAAGTAAAAGCGGATTCGAATCCCTTTCCAAAATCTTCGTCGTGACGTACTCGCGGAAACGCGAGGACTACATGACGTACTCCTGTCGGCTGCCCGCGATGTAGAGCGAGGGCGATGTAGAGTTGGTATAAAGATACCGAAACTGACACCGTTGAAAGTTACAATCGCCGTTTACAGGTCATCCGCTAGAAACCGCAACGCTTCGTCCACCCACCCCCCTTCCCAGCTCCCCGGTTCGTTCTCAAACGCGCTACTCCACTTGTGGTGAATATCAAACTCGTAGAACTGCTCCGCGAGCTGGCTCATCTCCCAACTCGTGTGCGCGCCGCTCCAAAGCCCTATCCGGCACACGCCGCCGTCCTTGACGAACAAGTCGTTCATCTCGCGTTTCACGTCCTCGCACGTCGCTAGCAACCCCGCGGAGTACGGCGTAAACATGTCATCGTGCGGAAACGTGGTGAGGAAGGTTTCGGAGTACGGGTTTCGGCCGTCGTGTGGAAAGGTCGCGGTGCCGGTTTCGTCGAAAAGCTCAAGGCCCCACGGTTTCAACTCGCCTTCGTAGTCGCCCAACACGGGCACGTCGGCGACGGCGCACCGGTGAAAAATCGCGGGGTGCCGCATCAGCAAGTGCAGCGCCCCGAACCCGCCGTTGCCATAACCCAACAACGACATCTTACCCACGTTGTACTCCAGGCAAAGCCTTGGGAGCACCACGTCCAAAACGAAGCTTTCGTGGTTCGTACTGCTGGTGTCCGCGACCCAGGTCGGGCGGTTGAACCCAAGCTCGCACACCAGACAGTCGTTCTTTTCGTGGAACTTTCTTCCGCCGCCGCGGTAACACACCGCCTGCGTTCCACTCACTCTGTCACCCCCCGGGGTACCGTACCCCGCATCAGCCGGCACGATAACAACCACCGGGTACGGCTTCAGTCGTTGTGGGTCGTACGAGGAAGGCGTGGTGACTTTGTACGTCACCGGCGAGGGGAGTTGGCATTTTTGGCTCGCCAATCGTTCGATTCGAGAAACCTTCGTACCAGAGTCGTCGCCGCCGTAGTGCACGCCCGTCAGGTCCTGTTTGAAGTACTCCAAATCGCGGTGCCGCGAGAACTGGCGGTCCTCGTCCCACACGAACTCGCCCTCCACTCGGGGGATCACGTCCTCCTCGGTTTCCTCTTCCGTGGTCACCGCGCCGGTGGAAACGGCGGCCCTTGGCACGACCGATTTGAGACCGGCGGCGTACACGGGGGTTTTACCGGCTCCGACCCTGCGCTTTTCCACACCGCGTCGAGACGACGAAACCGACGCGAAGGCGGTCGTGGAAACGACCGGAGAGCACGCCGTGCGGCACGCGACAGTGCTCCACATCGTGGTGTCGGCCCGCGTGACCCGCGAAAACCGCGCGAGGGAAGCTCGAGCGCGCGCGGGGATGTGTGCGATTCCGAGTTCGGTTCAGCGGAAAGGTTTTTGAGCAGAATAAACAGCACAAACACAACACGTCATCACACAATTTCAGAGAACAGTATGTAGTGAAGAAACAGAAAACTTTGACCTGATTTAGGGATCGACTAGTTAGAATTTGGCGTTAACGAGTTTTCATTCAGAACAAAAGTGCCTCAAAAAGTGCACTGCAGCACTTGTGTTGGCAGCAGGGCAGTGTTTGCGGCACCGCCGCCCATGGAGTCCCTGCGTGACCTGGCGTTGCTGGCGGTAACGCTTTCGGCGCTGGTGTTCGGTGGGTGGGCTGGCGCGTATGTTGACGCGCCTCTGGTGGGTGAAATAGTGGCCGGGATGCTTCTGGGGCCGTCCGGGGCGAGTCTTCTCCCGACGTACGCGAACGATGCGGTGAATCTGGTTGGCAACTTGGCGCTGGTGTTGCTTGTGATGGAAGGCGGCCTCGGTGTTGATGTTGACTCTTTAAAACGTGTAGGCCCGGTGGCGTGCTTAATCGCAGTTGCAGGCACCGCGTTACCAATAGCGTTGGGCACGGCGTTCATGACAGTCGCCGGGTACGACGCCACCACCGGGGTCGTCGCCGGCACCGCGTTGTCGTCCACCTCAATAGGCATGGCCAGTAGGTTGATGAAAACCTACGGCGAGCAGAACACCGAACTCGGCGCGCTGGTGTGCGTCGCGGCGATGGCAGACGACGTCCTGAGCCTGGTGATTTTGGCGATCATCAGTAAAGGTTTGGGTAGTGGTGATAGTGACACGAGCGCGTCGACGTTCGCGCTCGCCGTCGCGACACCGGCGCTTGTTTCGGTAGGCGTCGTGGTCGTCGCGGCGGGCGCGTTTCAATTGGTGCCTTTTCTCATTAACCACGGAATACTGCCAAAGGTCTTTACGGAACCGTCGCGGAATTTACGTGTGTTGGGAGCGCTGTTCGCAACGACGCTGGCGTTGACGTACGGAGCGGGTGAATTGGGGAGTACGCATTTACTGGGCGCTTTTGTCGGAGGCTTAATATTCTCCAACGTCGACGGCACGCGAACGGCGTGGACAACGCACGAACCCACCGCGTCCTGGCTGTACTCCGTGTTTTTCCAGAGCGTGGGGTTCCGGATACCTTTAACTGATATGTTCGAAGTGACCGGATTCGGGCTGGGGATGGGGTACGTTTTTCCGGCTGTTTTCGGGAAACTAGCGGTCGGGCTGTTAGTGAGAGATGACGGGTATTCGTGGAATTCAACGATGAGCGCCAAAGGGTGGGTGGTGGGGTGGTGCATGGTGGGACGCGGCGAGCTCGGGTTCGTGATGGCGCAATCAGCGCGTGAGTCAGGGCTGATTTCGGAAAAACCATATGTAGCTTGTATTTGGGCGCTGCTCGTCGCGACGGTGGCGTCGCCGATGGTACTGAAAAAGGCGCTCGTGCGGTGGAAAAATGCAGACGAACACTTGAAACAGGAAGAGGGTAATGAAGCAATAGAAGTGCAGCTGTAACACTGTGACCATGTAGGACACCATGTAGGACTCAAAGAGGACACTAGTAATGCAAACGACCATGCAAGCGACACGTCATCGAACATATTCCTATAAAAGCAACCCTGCCTCAGTTGTTTCCCCGCAGCCACCCCCTGAGCGCGTCGAACTCCCCCTTGAACGTCAGCGCCGGGTGTTGTGCAAGGGTTTGCGTGACCACCGATTGCGCCCCGAGCTCCCCGAGCGCTTCTTGCCACTCCTGCGAGTTGCTCGCGAAGGTCATGATGGCTCCGCACAGAGATTTTGCGGTGGCTTCGGCTGAGATAATAAAAGAAAGTGTCAGTCTTGTATGGGAAAACAGTATTGGGATTTGGGAAATACAACGCGTACCTTCGCCGCCGTGCTGCCGCAACGCGTTCGTCAAAATCTCAGCCGCGGTGCCCCTGCCGCCCGGCACCCTGGCATTCAAAGTACCGATCTTGCACCGCGCGTTGTCCTTTGCAAGCGCCCACAGCAACATCCCGCCCCACTGCGCCACTGCTTGGTTCTTCGAGTACCGGCGCATGGAGGCGAGAACCGTGGCGTTGGTTTGCCCGGACACCACGCCGTCGTCCGCTTTGACTCGCCGGCTGGTCACCTCCGCGGTGGCGAACATGTGCAGCAGGGCGAAGCCCCCGGCGCAAAAGGCGGAAGACCCGCCCGCGATCGCGGAGGTCAAGCTCTTGACCAAGCCTTTCATCACGATCTCCACGCCAACCGCGGGCGCCGCGGCGAACATCTCCGCGAGCGCCTCGCACGCCTCCGCGTGGCTCTCGCGCGTGTCGCTTTCCAGCGTTCGCAACGCGCGTTCCACGGTGTACGGGGGTTCGCTGTCGTCGTTTTTTTTAACGTACGTAACCGACGCGTTGCGTAACCGCTCCACGCCGAGGAAAGCGTCCGCGGTTTCGGTTTCGTTGGTCACGAGCAAAGTCTTTTCGACCAACACCGTGCTGGAAGTGGACGTTTGTAACCGCGAGCGCGTCACCGTCTCCGCGGTGAGGTTTTGCTCGCTGCCACTTTGCGTACCACCGCGTGTGACGTTCCCGTCACCGCCCGAACTAGGTCGGTAGTCAGGCGGCGTGTCGTGTCTGGAGTTCAGCTTTTGCGCCTCGGCGTGCGTTCGAAACCCGGAATCCGGAACGCCTTTCGAGAGCTGGCACGATTGAAAAGAAAGTGTCAGTCGGTCGGGCCATGTGTATGGGGGACTGGAAAGGGTATAGGAGTGGGTAGTACTTTCCGACTGTACTCCATACAGAGCAGTAATCAGGGAGGCGGTGTGTGGTGATTGGGAAAGGCCGTACCTGATTCTCGGCGACGTTCATCTCCCTCGCCGTGGACGCTTTGCCCACGGACTTGGCCCCTCCGCGGTCGCCTCTGATCCAGTCACGCAACTCCGCAAACTCGCCGTGGAACGAAATCTTTGGAAACTCAACCAAAGACTTGCGCACCAGCGACCTTAAGCCTTCCTGCACCAACCGGTTTTGACAAAACTCGTTCTTCACCGCTAAGCTCAAAACGCACCCGACGAACTTCCGCACGCGCGAATCTTTGGATTCTGTCTTGTCTTTTTGTCGCGCTGACTCTAGGCCGACCTTGATGACATCTAAAAATCCAACCCCAAGCACGGCTTCCTGCGCGTCGAACCCGCCGATCCCCGTGTACGTCCATAACAAGTGACTCGCCTCGGTTTGGACGTCCAGGGAATTGGGAAACCGGTCCACAGCGTCACTCACCACCCTGGGCAAAATCCTGAACCGTTTCTGTTTCCGGAACTTCATCATCGTCGCCGGGTTTTGTAAAAGGCCTCTTAGCACGCGGAAGGACGCTCGGGTGATTCTTTCGTTCGACGGGTACAGCCGCAAAGTGTCAATCGCGGCTCGCGGGCCGTTGTTTGTTAACACTAAATACGCGCTGTCCCCGAGTGCCAGCTTCGCCAAACCCACCAAACACCGGTGCGCGATGTCCTCGCTCATGTCGGGGGTCATGCCGGCGATCTTGCCGGGCGGGTTCACCGCGACCGCTGCGATTTGAAAAGAAGAAGTGTCAATCTTTCGTAATGTGAATGAGTAATTACTCTGGACAATCGGCAAAACAGGGAAGCGGGATTTCGTGAAAGCCCCAACACGTACCTGTCATCATAACCACGCCTCGTTTCCGCGCGGTGTACATCTGCTCGGGGGTTCCCTTGGGTTCTTTTTTTTGTCGCGGCTTGGCACCGGTTTTGTCGCTCACAGACGTCGCACCCCGCACCGCCACGCCGTCCTCGTCAAACTCCTCAATCGTCGTCTTTGTCGCGCTCGCGGTGAACGTCTCGTACCCGCTCGCCTTGCGTGTGGATTTCATCATGGACTGATTCACCTCTTCCTGTGTTTTGACGGACCCCTTCGTCACCCCCGAGGTGTCAATAATAACCCCCGCCGGCAACGGCGTGGGGTCCGCGAACTCGGCTTTGGTCCACTCTCGTAGCGACGCGAACTCGCCTTTGAAGGAGATGTGGGTGTGCTCTACTAATCCTTTTCTGATCAGCGCTCTTGAGCCGTTGTCGACGAGAAAATCCTGGATCCGCGGGTTCTTCGTGGCGAGCGCTAACAGACACCCGATGAACTTTATGGTGTTTTTCCCATCTGGGTCGTCGCTTTTCGGCCGCGACAGCGCGGCTTTGATGAAGTCAATCGCCCCAGCCGCGACGATACGGTCCTGGCACGCGCTTCCCCCAATAGTCGCCATCGCCCACAGCGCGTGCGCGGCGCTCCCCGCGACGTCCACGTCCGAAATCGTGGTGACGCCCCCTTTCGTGCCCGACACCACCGCCGATACCACGGCGCGCGGCATCAGCTTGAACCGCTGTTGCCGAAGAAGCTTGACCATCGTGCTAGGGTTGCCCGCGATGCCGCGGAAGATATCAAACGCCGCAACCGCACAGGTCGGGTCGCCCGGGTAAAGCTTCAAACACTCGGTGGCGCACCGCACGCCGCCCAGCATCATGACCATGTACGCCGAGTCCCGGCTCGCCAGCGTGGCGAGGGCTCGCAACGCGCCGAACGCCATGGCTTCTTGCTTGTCCCTGGAAAGCGTGGGGGGGGGGTTCACCGCGAGCATGGCCTGTGATTGTTACACAAAAAGTGGTTAACATCTTGTGTATCGCGATGCATGGACAAACAGTCAGGGCAGAGGTAACACGTCCCATCGCAGGACGAGTATATCGAGATGTATAGACAACAGTCACCAGTTGAGAGATAAAACAGTGTGCCTGGATTTGGGAACCGCGCAACACGCACAAGCATCATCACCGCCCGTTTCCGCGCGGCGTACATCTCGTTGGCGTTGAACCCGCGCGTCGTGCGCGCGCCTTTTTGGAAATCCGAGCCCGTCGCGACCGCATTCGATTTCAGCACCGAAGTCAACCCGCGCGTCGCGTCGTGCGTAACAATCGCTTCCGAGTGCGAGGTGTTGAGGGAGGTTTCCTTGTAAAGAGTGCTTGCTGTGTTTTCCGTCGTAGCAGTCAGACCGGTTAACTGTCCAACGTTCGCGGCGGTGTTTTGAAACGCCGATCGCAGCGCCGCAGATTCACCACTCCCGAGCATCACGATTTTCACCACCCGCCTGTCCTCCAGCCACTCCAACGCGACGATGGTGTCGTTCACGCGCACCGCATCCAACGAGTTCTCCGCGTCGCCGTAGGAATAACCCAACATCACGAGTTGCGCGATGCACACGACTTTCGAACTCAACATGGGGTCGATGCGAACGGGGAAGGACGAAGCCACCGGCATGTGCGTGCCGACTTGCTGGTACCGGTGCCGCGCGACTTCCGATTGTAGTGTACGGAAGTTGGTGCTGAGCTCCTGTAGACGGGCTTGAGCCGCGCGTAGTTGCGCGCGCTCTTTATCAGTCGCCGGGGCTTCTCCATTCGCATCGGTGTTGGCTTCGTCTCGCGCCCGCATCTCCGCGACGCTCGCCCGCAAGTTAGCCACTTCCTGTTCCGAAAGGCTCAGCGCGGTGACCGCGTTTCGCATCGCGGACGAGGCTTGCGTAAGCATCTGCTGGGAGGAAACGGTTTTGGCGCGCAAAGCTTCCTGCGCGTTTTTAACCGCGCGGTCGAAATCGCGCTTGGACACCTGTTTTTATGTTTTTTTGTCAGATTTGGAAGAAACGAGCAAGGCCCGAGATGGGGTTGTTGGAGGGGAGGAACGTGTCAGTTGGGGACGTGTGTCATTTGGTGCTGGGTTCCGGGTTCCGGGTACGGTCGTTTCACGGGCGGCGACAGCCTCAAGGGGCGACCCTACGTGAAGCACCGCACGTGGAGGTTTGCCACGGGTGCTCCGCGTGGCGTGGTTTAGTCTCGGCTTTGAGATTTATTTGCGGGAAGCCGCGACGACGAGAATTAGGAACCCCGCGACAGCGCGTACCATGCCATCCTTCACCTCGACGCCCGCGGCGATGTCGGAAATCGACTCCGGGTCGTTTTCCATGCCCATGCCCATGACAGGCCCGTGCGACGGGTTGCGACGGAGCGGTTGGAACTGGCTGGTGCGAGTTGTGGGTGTTCAAATTAGACGATAGTCGGAGCTCATAAATGTGATAAACCCCGCCGTTCACCTCTTAAAAAAACGCCAACAGACTGCAGACTGCAGAAGGCCGAGCAGAGTGTCGTTTTGTCGACGTGGATCGTCGCGTTATTTTTGGCATTCACATTTGACGATGTGTTGAACGGCACCCTTAACCCACACACCTCCCCACGCCTCGGCGTGCGCCGTGTCGCGTGAACAAGCTCTTCCCGCCATGGCCCGCGCCGTGGGCCGGCACACCGGCGTCAAGGCGAAGGTGATCATCGCGATCACCGAGCGCCCGTGCGTTGCCTTCGGCGTGACGCTTTTTCTCGGGCTTGTCATCGGCGCCCTCGGCTTCGCGGTGGGCGGGCTTTCGATTGACACCGAGGGGTGGGAAACGCGGGGCACGCCTCTTGCGGACAGGCAGATGTCCGTGATCGTGTGGAGCACCGGGCAGTTCGATTTAGGGGAAGGCACGCCCCTGGCGATGGGGGAAACCGAGGGGGGTAACCGACGACGCGCGCGGAGTCTGTTGATGGATGAGGAAGAGATCTCGGATGACTCTTTTCGGATGTCTCATCGTATCCGCGGCGCGGGGGAGAAGAAGCCGACGTTTTCGAGCTCCTTCTCCCTCAAAACCCCACCGAAAGCGAAAAAGCAAAACTCACGTGCGCTTCTGCAGAACAGCAACAACGGCAACGTCGCCGCCTACCTCGAACCCTGCGCGGACCCGTTTTGGCCTTACTGTTCCCGGGACGACGCGAACGCAGTCTGCGACGACGACGCGTGGCGCGAGTCCCGCAGCTTCCACGACGAGTACCGCCAGACCTCGTTCATGGCGATATTTTCCGGATCCTCCGATCTGCTCACCCCCGCGTCCCTGCACGAGATGTGCAAAGTTGAAGACGTAGTGATGCAACTCAGCGGGTACTCCGAGCACTGCGCGCGTTCGCCGAAACCCTGCTCCGGGACCGCGCCGTCCGCCGACGCCGGGCTCGCCAACACCTACTTCGCGACCGGCGACGCCGCCACGCGTACCCGGTGCTTCCCCCCCGTCTCCATAAACCGCGTTTTGATGGCGAACCTCACCGTGAGTAGCTGCGACGCCTGGGTCACAACGACCGGTCTTTCAGACCGCCTGGAAACGATTCGGGGTACGTGGCCCTGGCCTTTCCCAAATCCGTTACACCTAGGTTTTCCCACACATCACGTTGACCACTTTTCGGGTCACAAAAACAGGCGCGCTCGCGGCGTGCGCGGATTCGTTTCGCCTGGACGGCGCCGAATCGCTCCCCGAGTCGTGCGCCAAAACCGGGTTCGACCCCGCGTGGGTGAACTCCGGGTTCGGTGTTGCGGCGCCTTTGCTAACCGCGACGCTTGTGGAGTTCCCAATGACAGGAGGGGGGGTGATTGACTGGCTCGTGGGGTTGGAAACGAAGGGGTCGCTGGAAAAGAGTCTGAAATCCTCACTCTGGGCGTCCTCCTACGACAGCAAAGACAGCGCTTTGAAGGACACCGTGGTGGACGCGGCGTTGAATTCAGACATGATCATGGCGAGTGCGGCGGTCTTCATCGTTTTGGTGCTGATTTGGGCGCACAACGGCTCGCTGTTGCTAACTTTCGCGGGGATGTTGCAAGTGCTTCTCGCGTTTCCAAGCGCCGTGTTCTTAACGACCACGGTTTTCCAAATCAAGTTTTTCCCGTTTCTCAACTTCATCGGTGCGTTTGCGTTTATCACATCCCTCCGACTGTTTGATGCCCTGTATGGAGTGCAGTTGCGCAAGTCTTACCACTACAATAAGTGCTCCGGATTCCGCCGACTGTTTGCCCACTGTTTCACTGTGCATAAATCGCCCAACACGAGACTCGCGACTGACACTTTTCTTTTACACTCGCAGGTTTGTTCGTGTTGATCGGCGTCGGCGCGGACGATTGCTTTGTTTTCTTCGACAAGTGGCAAAGCGCTGCGGCGAAGCTCCCAAGGAACGCCACTGCCACGGAGGTTGCGTCTCACTCCTACTGGGAAGCGACCTGGGCTATGTTTTTAACTTCGCTCACCACCACGGCGGCGTTTCTGGCGTCGGCGATCACGCCCATCGCGCCGATCCGAGTGTTCTCCATCTTCATGGCGTCCTTAATAGTGTTCGACTACGTATACAACATAACAATCTTCGCCAGCTGCGTCGCGTTCCAGCACGAGATCGTGCGTTCCCGGGACAAACCATCTTTTTGTTTCGACGTGTTCGCCTGGGTAAAGCATCGGCGACGCGGTGCGGGCGACGAGACAAGTAAAGGACAAGGCAACCTGGGACCCGGCGACGTGACGTCGAAAGTGCAAATCGAACACGACCTGGAGGGGGAAACAAAAGTAACAAACTCTTCCGGCTCGCCCCCCGAAGTGTTCTGCCGAGAAAAGCTGTACCCGTTTCTGCACAACTTAAGGTGGCCTTTGCTGATTTGCACCCTCGGGCTGGGCGCCGCCGCGCTGTGGGGCGCCACGAAACTAGAAACCCCGAAGAACAACGACGTTTTGCTGCTAGGTACGCGTTGGGCTTTCCCAAATCCAGGCACGGCGTTTACGGACCCGTTCGCGACGTCCACACCCGTTTTATTCAAAGGAAGTACGGTAACACGTAACGTAACGTGCTTACTACGGGTAACGTTTCCTGACGGGCCCTGTGGTTAGTCGACACAGTACGCCAGTAAATTGACACGGTACTTTGACACGCCGGCTGCGGTACCTGTTACGTACCCATCAACTCGATACTCAAAAGACTGACCTTTTTCATTCACATACACCAGGCGAAACGCACCCGATTGAGATTTACGGCGTGCTTCAGAAAGGCGGTTTCATGGATTCCAGCGACGCGCAGCTGTGGGTTTCTCTGAACTTCGGGTCCACGCCTTACGACGAGCCCGTGTTTAACCACCTGAACCCGAAAAAACTGCCCGACCTGAAGCTCGACCACAGTTTCGATCCGTCGTCAACGGACGCGCAGACGTGGCTCGCGAGCTTTTGCGCAAACACCGATTTGCTCATGACGAAAAACTCCAATTGCTTCCCCCTTGTTTTCAAGGAATGGGTCACGGCGCAACACTCCCGGCAACTCGGCTGTGCCGGGCAAGACCTGATGACTTGCGATACCGACACGCCTTATCTGGACGCCTTCGCGTCCGCGTGCGGCGAAGCCGGCTTTCCCGTTGTTGCTACCAAATCCGTAAAGTGCATGAAGCACTTCGCGGAGTTAATCGCGCAGCAAAACGGCGACACCTCGCAGTCGCCGCTCAAGATGTTCTACCAACCAACAGGCACGTCGTCCGACGACGACGTGAAGATTTTCTTCCTTCAACTGTCCTTCGCGAGTAACATCTCGTGGACCTCGCCCATTGACGTTTTAAGAAACGACTACGACAAGTGGGACGCGTACATGAGCTCCCAGCTCGCGACCGCCCCGGCTGGGCTGCGAAACGGCTTCCACGCCGGCGAGGCGTGGCACTGGATGGACACGGTGGAGCAGATGGAAATCGGCGCGTACACCGCGGTGTTCGTGACGCTGTTGCTTTGCGGGTTCGTGGTGTTGCTCGGTACGGGAAACGTGGTGATTACGTTTTATTCGCTGGTCGCGATTCTGTCAATTCTGGGCGCCGTCACCGCCACGGTCGTGGCCATCGGGTGGACGTTGGGGTTCCTGGAGGGCATTTGCTTTTCCATCCTAATCGGCCTGTCCGTGGATTTCGTGATTCACCTAGGCGTGGCGTACAACGAACACGCGGAGAAGAGCGTTGATGCCGAGAACGACGACGATGAATCCAACACCACGAGAGAATCGCGAACCAAAGAAGCCGTCGCGTCCCTCGGGTTCCCGATCATCTCCGCCGCGTTCACCACCCTGGTCAGCGCCGTGATTCTGTTCTTCGCGCAAATCACGTTCTTCAACAAGTTCGGCTTGATCGTGATGTTATCGATGGTGTTTTCGCTGCTCGCCACGTTTCTGATGTACGTCCCGATGCTTGATGCGATCGGGCCGCAGCGGGAAGTCGGGAACGTGGGCGTGCTTTGCCGGAAACGGAAGTGAAATTTACGGACTTCCTTCAGTCCTTGCGTCCTTGCGTCCTCGCGTCCTCGCGTCCTCGCGTCCTTGTGTCCTCGACGTCCTCGACGTCCTTGAGGCGGAATAGTTAGATTGACGGAAGACCGTCCAACGTCGGCGGAGCAATGAGGCGACGTTTGCTCGCGTCCCGATTGACGAGTACTCCAACCCTGGCACGTCGTCGCGGCGCGCGCGTGCCAACACACAAGAGACGCGCGCGACGACTGCGTTGTTTACTTGTACATGTGCATACATTATTTTACGATACCTCGAGAGCTGTTACGTGAATACCTTGGGAGCTCTTTTACAGCGTACTTCCACGCGGAAAACACGCGGACACGCAGTCCGTACGGTGTCGACTTTCGGAAACACGCAGAGATGAATGGATGCCCACGATTTCCCCTTGTGGACCTCGGTGTAAACGCGGATATCCAGGCTCGTCCCAGAAACGCGACTCACAAGCTCCGCGGCCCGGCCCGCGGCCCGCTGTCCCTCCGGGCCCTGGAGATGGGGCATGACTACCAGCGCCAGGTGTACCAGCTGAACCAGTTACCGGAGAATCAGGTAAGTTGCCTGGTACGAGTACCGCTCGTGGTGGCGAGACGGCCAAGCCCTGACATCAATCATCCCGCGGCCTGCTTCTCGAAATGTGCCCACCACTCGCGGTCGCGCACCACGACGGACGGCATCTCGTGACCCTCATGAAACACCTTGTTCCGTGCCACTTTCCTTGCGTCCGTCTGTGCGCGCTACCGTGCCCTAGATTCCACCAGGACTTACCCACGCACCCCCACACTGTTTACCCATACAGATATGCGCCGATTGCACCGCGAGCAATCCCGACTGGTGTTCCATCAAGCTCGGCATTTTCCTGTGCCTGAATTGTTCCGGCGTGCACCGCGGTTTAGGCGTGCACCTGTCCTTCGTCCGAAGCGCGACGATGGACACGTGGACTGTTACTCAGTACCACATGATGCGGAACGGCGGGAACGACGCCCAACACAAGTTTTTCGACAAATACGGCGTTTCCAAATTCGCGCCGGCGCGCCAGAAGTACGACCACCCGGTCGCGGCGGCTTACAGGGATAAACTGAAATGCGTAACGGATGGCAAGGAGTGGAAGAAACCGAAAGGGTTAACGTCCTCTTCTGGAAACTCCGGGAGGTCGGTGTCTTCATCTTCTGGAACCAGGAGTACGGAATCAGCCGGTGGCTTCGCAGGCGCGGTCGGTGCTAACGCCGGTACTAGTGCGGACGCCGGTGCCAATCATCAATCTTTCACGCAACAGTCGGGCTCTAAGAACCCTAAAGGTGGCGCCTTCGACCTGGCCACCGGCACCGGTTCTTTATTGTCAAAGGCGTACGTCCGGGACGGTGAGACTCATGCAGACGGGTGGAAACCTCCACCTCCAAAACCGCCTCGAGGCGCGATTGAGGGAAAATTCCTAATGGGCCTCTCCCCCGAAAACTGGGTGTTCTTTTTGAAACGCCTGGACCGGCAAGGTACGCGTTGCGTTTCCCAAATCAAGAGACGACTGTTTGCTGATACGATATTGACACTTTTCGTTCGCAAAACGCAAAGACGACCGGACGTACCATTTAAAGAAAATGACCGAAAACGAACGCGCGCAAGTCGTGGCGTGCATGTCTGGTTCGGCGCCGCCGCCGATTGCAACTGAAACGTTTCGCGGGGAGGACACGTTTCGCGACGGGTCATCTTACAAAGGTGACACGAAAAAAGTTTCCTCCAAAAATAACGACATAAGCTCCATCGATCCGTTCGGCAAGGGTAC
>Ga0115007_10001020_pt1 | contig 18254 bp, 14 predicted proteins | sample ArcOceMetagenome_2_FD_87166 | JGI IMG/M metagenome (GOLD analysis project Ga0115007, IMG submission 87166) | Marine eukaryotic phytoplankton communities from Arctic Ocean - Arctic Ocean ARC135M Metagenome | ecosystem: Environmental > Aquatic > Marine > Oceanic | place: Arctic Ocean | collected...
ATATGAGTTCTCGGGTTCCGTAATTGAAATGCAAAGCACAATCCCCTCCGAATCTGTTGTGGTTGTGTTATGATGATCGATGGTCGACGTCGTCGTCGTTTTTGATGATGTAATTTGTCGTGGGTGTTATTATTATTTGAAAAAAGTTCGCCTTAATTGGCGCGTCGCCCCAATTGTTCTTCATCTTCCGTTCAGACATGGATAATTTTTTTATAGAAACTAGTACGCACATTAGAGAGGAAGAGAGATGCACTCTTTCTTTGGACTGATATTTCAAAAAGTATGTATAGGTCCTATTACTTGCTCTAATAGTAACGCATTGGTGTACTCCATTCTTTCTAAAGAACAAATTTACTATGGGATAACACATACTTCTAGTGCATACACGCGCACACACCACTTTAACATGTACATTTTTGGTTTATTGTATGTTACTTTATTATATTTAGATCCAATCACCTTCCCTGAGTTTTCTTGGCAAGTATTCTTCTGTAATGTATTGAAAGCCGAAGCTGCTTAGTGCTTGAATTTCTGCCTTTTTCTTCGTTTTTATCATATTTTCTATCTCTTTCATCCATTTGGGATTCTTTTGAATGAACTCTTCATTTAATAACTCCTTTCCTGTCTTAATATCATTTTCCGTCATGTCTAATCTACATTGATCAGGTAAATCATACTTGTCAAGATCAGTAGGACGTAATCCGAGCCACATAATGTTTGGTGTTGTAAGTGATGCCGAATCATAACTCATATTTTTACTTCCGGACATGTAGACACTTAAAATTTTCAAGCCGTATGGATCAGAATCCACCAAGCCAAGGACTGGGATCTGAAGTTCGTTGGTAATACGAGATAAGAACATCCGCGAAGCAACATCCGGTTGCCCCTTTGCTGTAATAACAATACAAGGATATTTATTGTAGAAACGATCTTCCTATACTCATCATAACCATGTGTTTGTGTTTGTTGTTGGAATTGAGATATATCCATTATTTTATTGGGAAAACAAGCAGTGTCTGTCAGAATAAGTGACTTTACAAAGAAAATTCAAGAACAAATACAACCAATTGCACAAAACATAACACCCTGTTGTGCCTATATAGGTAGGACTGTACTGGACTATACTGTACTGGACTATACGTACCGCCATCCTCATGTATGCAGCTTCCTTTTCAACAAGCAAAATAAATTCGGCATCGCTCCGAATATTCTCAATCTTGTCAATGTAGGGTGGAATTGCCTTCCCTCCTACTCCCATTCTAAGTTGAAAAAAGTGGAATGATTACAATTTACATTAACAAAAAAGAAAAAGAGTGTTAATAGAAGCACGCATAATAAATGGAGGAAAACTGATGATAAGAAAGATGGAAGATGGGTGTAGTAGTATATCATGTGTAATCGATACTTCAAAGTGATACGTACTTAGTACAATCAATATGGTCGCCGTCCTCTTCAAATTGGATCCGTCCCACAACTAGACCCTTGTCACTGGCAACAACATGAAGATTCGATCGAGTACAACCGATCATTGTCGCAACATCATCCAGTACACCATCGGATTCCGCTTGGTCAACAAATAATTTAACATCAGTGTAAAATAAATCACGTTTGGTAATATGAATTCGTTTGACAAGTACTGCATGCAATAACTGCATAACTCGTAGTGTAATCGCAGACTTTCGAGATTCACGTACGTTCAAGAAACTGCGACCTACACGTTTCCCTCCAAGAACTAAACGATCCCTATCCTTCAAATAAATCTGATTCGAAGATGCTCGACTAGGAATTTCCATAGAAAATCCCTTTTTCTTTAGGACCTGTCGAGTTATTTGTAGAGCAACACCCTCGATCCCTTCCAATACTTCCGTGGTACTAAGTTCATCAACTTCAACTATATCCTTTGGAATGACATCATCATCACTAGGTGTACCAGCGGTAGCAGCCTCTCTTTTTTCTCTTCGTAGCTTCTCCTTAAGTTCCCGACATTTGGCCAAGACTAAATCAGCATCGGCAGCAAGCTTTACCTCTACGCGTTTCCGATTCTTTTTCTTTCCGGTGGCGCTTGTACTGCCGGCAATAGATAATGATGAAGCTTCTGCTGCATCTACTACTGGAGGCGGGACCGTACGTGATCGCTTTTTTGTTGACATGGTTGCTTATTACGGTGTACTGTTATGCTTTTAAACTCTGTGGATGACGATTAAATGATTGATTGAACAACAATTTAAAAACTATCTAGTCTACTTACTGTTATGCTTCGTCTATTTGACTATCACATACCCTCTGTCCCAAAGATATGTCATTTGTTAAACAATGAGCAGCGTACAACTACGCACGGATTTTGAGATTTTGGTTTTTCGCGCAAAATCTTACGAAATCTTGATCTACTATACTGTAGTAGTTCGATAAATAATTTTAGATTGATAATCAAATGACTAATAGAATGTTCTATGTACGAACAAAAAATGGTTTCCACGTCCAAGAGAGTACTATATTATTAGAATACAAATATGTACAATACAGTAAATGTTGAAAAGTAAAAATAAGAAGTCAGTCTCTAGCTACTAGCTACTACACTGTAGCTAGAGTCCATTCAAAACAACATACTTTTTTATGATATTATTATTAGTCGTTTTGTTACTGTTCGCGTAAACAATTCAGTTGTTTTGTTAGTTAGCTGCTATTGTGATGGTATGTTATTATTTCTCATCTTCTTCTTTATTTTATCTTCAAGAGCTGACATAAGTACCTCCTTCTCCAGAACCTGTTGGACCTGCCAAGACCTCCTTGAGTAGTGCATGAGGGACTCTTCCGTCTGTAATGAATGCACCTTTCACGCCCAATTCAACTGCGCTCGTTGCGTACTGCAATTTAATTTAAATTAAAATAAATAAACGAAACACGAAGAATATATTATGGCGGCGTTAGATTAGAATACAATGATTTTCAAATGATATAATATCACAACATTACAGATCGCAAATCAACATCTACATCAACACCTATAAACAAAAATACGTACTGATACTTTAGGAATCATTCCACCGGTAATTGTTTCATCGTCGATCAAGGCATTTACATCATCACAACTCAATGTAGGTAATAGTTTCATTTCCTTGTCTAAAACTCCAGCAATATCAGTTAAAAACAAGACACGAGCAGCACGAAGTTCTCCAGCAATTCTACCAGCTGCTACGTCTGCATTTACATTGTACGCAATGTCCTTTTCTTCGCCGATACCGGTTCCAATAGGAGACACAACGGGGCATATCCCCATATCAAGTAATTGGTTCAGTAATTCTGTATTGACACTTTCAACTTCTCCAACAAAACCAAGATCGTATCCATCCTTATCAATTTTTTTCACACATTGTAATAAATTATCATCTCGACCTGACAATCCAATAGCACGACCACCAGCACTACAAATCGTAGATGAAATCTCCTTATTGACACTACCACATAAGACCATTTCAGCAACATCGACGACATCTGTCGAGGAAACACGCATACCGCCTTCAAATCGTGATTCTACACCAACCTTTTCCAGCATCGCATTAATTTGTGGTCCACCTCCATGAACAACAAGGATCCGTACACCCAAATTTTGTAATGTAACAACGTCTCGGCAAAATCCAGCTTTTAGTTCGGGTGATGTCATAGCATTCTTTTTGTATACATAATATAAAGATAGGTGAAAAAAAAGCAGCAAATATCAGTGCACTATACGAATGACAAACGAGCGAGAAAATACCGGAACATCAAAAAAAGAAGAAGTATGAATACATAGGATTTTAAAGATATTTTTTTTCACATACCCCACCATATTTTACAACAACAGTCTGACCTCTTAAAGATCTAGCAGCATCGGAAATTGTTTCGGCTATATCAGAAAAGTTTTCAGGTACTGCCTTAAGGGACAAAGAAGATGTCAACGATGCTGGTGACGACGACGCTGGTGAAATAAAACCTGATGCTCCCGATAGTAGTAAGTTAAATACGGTGACAATCGTCAATATTGATGTAAACGATTTCATGATGGCTTTTACTATAATTTATGCTTGTCTACTCCACTCTGTCACCGATTGCGATACAAAGAAGTGAAACTCTTTACTTTTGTGATTTCTTGTGATTTGTGAGATCTCGAAAATTTGAAATTACATTTTTTTGGATAATATTGTTGTACTGTAGTAACGTTAGAGCGAATGACGAATGACATGAGCTGCTATCTAAAAAGCGAATGATTGCGAGTCACGAGAATAGTGGGATTGAGCGTGTCTGTGCTATGCACGTGTGGGAGGAGGGACGGACGGACCACCAATCATATTTTCTCAATTTCAGAAAGGTAACATTCCAAGTTTCGATCAACGCACCAAGTGAGAACAACACAAAGTTTTGATTTCGATTATCAAAACAATCACCAAGACCAAACCCAGTCTCGAATTTGCATTATTACACAGTAATAGTAACGTTACTACCAGCAGTCAACATTAAGTTAATAAGATAAAGATCTCCGAAAGCCTCAGCCGTTTTGCGTACAAGTAGTATCATGGCCAAAATTAACAAAAACAAGGGAAAGAAAAAGCAACAGCAAGAAATTGCTAAGGCTGTGAAAAAAACACCTGTGAAGAAAACAAAGGGTGGTGACGAGGATAAGTTTACATGGGAAGATATTGCTGCAATGTCAGATTCTGATGACGATAACGATGGTATCGACGAAGCGATCGAGACGAGTGCGAAGGCCAAGGATCTTCGCAAAGCGATTACAAAAAATCTCAATGGTCTGTTGACATCACTAGAGAAAGAAAAAACGAATAATAGCGAAGAAGAAGAATTTGAAGAACACGATCTGGATGCATCTAGTGTAGAAGAACAAGAAGAAGGAGACGAGGAGGAGAACGACGAAGACTGCGATGATGACGAGGACTCTAAGGGAAAGGAAGAAGATGATGATAATAACAACGAAGAAAAGAACGAATCGTTTATTGATCAGATTAAAAATAATGTTGACGGCGATAATAATGATAGCGACAGCGACGAAGAAGAAGACGAAGACAAAGAAAGTAGCAAAGTTGAAAAAAAATACAAGAAACTTCAGGATAATAACTATATAAATTCGAAGGCACTTTCAGTTGTTGCTGCTGAGTTGACATCTATACAATCCAAATTACCGTGGGCAGAAACTTTTGTGATCGTACCTCCGACTCCCCTTCCTTTTGGAGAGAACGGAGATCCTGAAAGTAATCCTCTTGATATTCATGATGATTTGAAAAGAGAAGTGGCATTCTACAACACAGCTCTCGAGGCAGTTAATTTAGCACGACCAAAATGTCAAGAATTTGGTATCCCCTTCTCCCGACCAGAAGACTTTTTTGTAGAAATGGTTAAGACCGATGGTAAGTTGAGAGAAGAAGAAAAAGGATAGATAATAATGAACTTTCCAGTCTTCCATGTCACTATTGGCTAGTTTTATCTCTTGAATGGGACTACAATTGTCTAACATATTTTTTCCTCTCTTTTTCATTTCTCTTTCAGATCACATGGCTAATGTCAAGGACCGTCTTATATTTGAAAACAAAAAGATCGAGGCTGTTGCATCACGTAAATCGAGTAAGGAACAAAAGCTTCGTGCCAAAGAATCTAATTCCAATCGTCTTGCAGAAAAGGCCAAGCGGAAGAAGGATCACTTTCAAGAAGTTGAAGAATGGGCGAACTCTGCTGCAAAGAACCGTGGTGGTGCGCTTCGTGACGACATGGACGATCACTTTTTGAACAATAGAAATAGTGGGGGTGGTCCAGGCAAGAAGCGTCAAATTGCTGATAAGAAGTTTGGATTTGGTGGAAAGAAAGGACGATTCAAGCAGAATGATCGCAAATCTATGAACGACACATCTAGTTATAATCCGCGTGGTAACTTTGCTGAAGGGATGAAGAAGTCAGCCAAGAGCGGCGCTGGGGCAGCTAGAACTGGAAAGAGAGCTCGAGATGCAAAGCGGGCTAAAAGATAAAGATGATACAGTTTGATGCAGATCAATATAACATAACTACTAGTAAAGGTATTAAAAATTCTGTATCACATTTATAATTTCTAGTTTACAATATATATTCAAACTTGACACCCCTTTATTTAATATGCATTCATTCTTCCTGATTTTAAGCTAACAATGTTAAGTTGAGTTATGCTTTATCACACGACTAGTAATATTAGTGTAGTTGAATATTTAACTGATGCTGGTAGAGCGTGACAAACACTTAGTAGTCAAAACAGCTAAGTATTTATAGAGATGATGGTGTAGTGATGAGCACCAAAAATTAGTTGCATTAAGAAATGATATACTAAATTAGGAATGATGAGAACTAGATAGGAAGTGATTTGAGAGAAGAAACTCCGAGAGCAGCATGTATTGTGTCACATTGTTATGGTGTTATAGTAGCATTTTTGGGAACCAGAGTAAATGTAGAGGAGGAGTGAACCATCATAACTTAGAAATCCCCAAGAGAGATTCCTACACTACTATTGCACCCCCAACAGGTATAGAGTAATGATTGTCTTTTTATAAAGGCTTCAGCATTGCTATTGAACTACTTAAAAAGTAAATATAAAATCAATATTCTACTGGGTGCAATGATGGTGAAGTATGCAGCAAAGTATTTGGAGAGGATATTCAAGATTTTTAGAGCCATATCAACAAACCCATAGCAGGACCAAGATGACATACCAAGAGAACCTCAGAATGAATGGTGTCTTGGTCCATATGCAATTCAACTCAAATACAAGGACAAGCATTCCATTCATTATTTAGAATAAACCATATGATGCGATCATGGGGTTATCTGATGATACCTGTTCCAGTGCAAATTGGATTACAAGGAAGTAAAAGCACAAATTCTTGATCAACTAATTTCATTACTGTCGTAAATTTATCTACAAGTCTGCTGGGAACAAAGTAAAATGTCTATGTTCGGGAATGTGTTACTCAAATGTGTTACTCAAGATTTCTTGCAGACGTCAAAGAAAGCTTGAAGTTACAATGGAAATTTTGGACAGATGTTGTAGTTTGGCAAGACCGGCGGGTTGGTGGTACTTCTACAAGTAATGGCGAATGTAAGTGTCAGAATGGATCGAATCTCTCTAATTCAATTCTCCTTCGGATGTGTGAGATGGGGGCATGAATTAGTCGAGCTGAAGAGTAGATTTTTCATAATATCATTAATACAGGAGATAGACTGAACACGAAATAAGAAATTAAGGATCAAACGAAACGAAACTTGCGTCGTCGTAAAGTGTCAACACACTAAAACTCTTCTAACAAAAAAAATTATCGAATAAAATAATAATAATTTCGATGCGCCACATTTATTCTAATGGATACAATAATAAATAATAATACAATACACATCGTAACGAGAGTTGTTATTATATTGCTTGCATTGCACTGCATTGCACTTCAGAAGATGGTTCTTTTTCTTTTCCATTTTTTCCAAATTGATATATATATATATTTGTTCATTGATGATTTATCGCTTCCCGAAAACAAAAAATAAAACACACACAACACGAACTTAAATTTATAATATAAAAATTATTATTTCTTTTTTCTCTGGCCTCATCTTTCGTTCGTTTTTCATTCATTTGTTAATTATCACTAATCTTTACTTTTACTTTACTTTCTCTTTACCAAAGTAGCAGAAAGCCAGTCAAGTCCCTCGTATAGACCGTCTCCGGTGGTGGCACAACATGCTTGGATGTACCACTGGCGGTAGGATGGACGAAGACCGTGTAATCCAAGTTTATCAGTCATTTCTGCTGCACTCATGGCATTTGGTAAATCCTGTTTGTTGGCAAAGACTAGAAGAACAGCATCCCGTAATTCATCCTCGTTCAACATACGATGTAATTCATCTCGAGCGGCATCGATACGGTCAGAATCATTGGAATCAACAACAAAGATTAATCCTTGTGTGTTTTGGTAGTAATGACGCCACAATGGACGGATTTTATCTTGACCACCCACATCCCAAACCGTGAATGAAATGTTCTTGTATTCGACGGTCTCAACGTTAAATCCAATCGTAGGAATTGTGGTTACAACTGAAATGATATACAAAAATTAGAAATTCCACAACAAACAAATGATTAGTATTATGTGAGATGATTTGTTAATGGTGATGTTGGAGAAAATATAATCGTCTTATATATTTTTTTAATACACTACTAACCTTCGCCGAGCTTCAATTTGTAAAGAATGGTGGTTTTACCGGCGGCATCAAGACCGACCATAAGAATTCGCATCTCCTTCTTGCCAAACTAAAACATACATCATAGAGAAAATTAGATAGTAGAAAGAGAGACAGATAGGGAGATAAAGAAATGATATAGTTGTGAGTTAAGGATGGGATCGTTCATTGCTTTTCCGCCGACCAAAATAAAAATTTAAAATAAATATGCAGCAAAATGACCGTTAACAGTCAAGCCCACGTAGAATCAGTACCAGAACTGCCGTAGGATTACGTGACTTAATTTTTTTTTCCCAACTGCCGCATCGTATTCTCACTGCTGCCTAGCCTGTAGTAAGCTTTTACATCAGATCCATAAACCATTAGCTATCCCATTTTTACTTACAAGGCCTTCGAATACTTTTGAAAATGTTAAACCCATATTGTTTTTTTAAAATTATTTCTATTGATTGTCTAGGTTGGCCGATGTATATTGTTACGTTTCGAAAGTTTATGATATTTCGGAATTCAAATCAATTCGGGTGGTGAAACAAAAAGAAAGGAAAATATTTTTTTTATAATCGTGCTTTCGCCGTGCACATGCCGTCATCGTGTCATTTGTATGGTGAAATCGCACAAACTGGAGTTGTTGCGCTGTGCACTAAACTTAGTCATAAATATAGCTCTAACCCTAATCAAATGACCGGAATTTGTGTTGTTTATTTCTTTACTGTATGTTTAGATGGGACTGTACTGCAAAAATACCATAATATATTGTCCCTGAATCAATCCACTGTTGGTAATGTATATAATGGAAAACACCCCAACGCCATTTTAATGTCACAAGTTCCACCACCACTGCCAACACTTGCTGGTAATGGAGTGGAGCGGAGCAGAGGTGTTGTGTTGATGAGATAAAAATAAATATCTCTGATGATGATGGATGCGATGCAAGCAAGCAGCAACTCGATGGAGCCCCTTTTCAAAAAAATGGAACTGGTGTTGAAAATGAAACCAAGGCAAAAAATTATGCTAGCAATTTTCCTAATTGTCTATTAGGATAGCATCAAGTGTAATTGAGTAAATCTAATCAATTTTTGAACTCAAACTTTATGTCAAATATGTGTACTAGTACAGGACCAGTAGTAAAGGCTTTCTGACCACGCACGACTGGATTCCGTTCAATAGCAGCCAACTCTACTGACACCGTGCTTCGAGTGCCGTATGCCGTACCGTACAATTTTTAAAAAAATCGTGAAACGTGATAATTTCTCTTAAATCGTAAATCGACACAAAACAACAAACAACAAAATCAAACAAACCCCAGACTGGTTCAACATCGCCATAAAAATCGAAAGCGCTTTGTCATTTATCTACGAAAAAAGAAAAGGAAAAAGAAAAGAAGAAAGCACAGCAGTAGCAATCCAACAACATCATGACTATAAAAAGAAAAGTGACAGATGAATTGTCGTCAGGATCATTTCAATTTCAGCGTAACGTGGATTCGAGCCGTTTTCAATGCCTAGAGGGTACCTTCGAGAATTATAAGCATATTCTTTCCGAAACTGTGAATACCCAGGATGACGCTGACCGTTTTTCCAATCAAATACTCGACTTAATGAGCCGTACGCGAAATACTGTTGATGCATATTATCCAAAATCTGACGATGGTGGGGAGGTTGTTGCGATGGGCACAGAGGACACCAATGCGTGTGGACTATTGGAAGGTCCTGATGAGGGTCGCCTTTATGGTAAGTATCATTCTATCTATATTGTCTTTTTTCTGTCAGTTGTATTATCATTATCGCTCCATTGCTAATTCTGATAAAAAATGCATGCCTCTTTTTTATCTTCTTTTTGACTATATTATAACAAACCATAGAATACGAACCTACTTTAATTCCAAAAAAGAAATTATGCGTTAGAGGGGAGAAAAGTGTACAGCAAGTTGCGGCTGGAGGGTTACACAGTGTTAGTCTCCATCAAGATGGAACCGTTTCTACATGGGGTGCGAACGATGAATATGCTCTTGGTCGAGGAGAAGTCGAAGAAGATGATTTGCATCTCATTAAGCCGATTCTCACCTCAGAATCAGGTGATGTCATGAAGGAAATCATCCAAATTGGCGCTGGAGACAACCATACTATCTTGCTAGATATTCATGGTAAGGTCTACGTTACTGGTATGTACAAAGATATGGACTCAGGAAAATGGAGAGATATCGGATCGCGAGACGCCCCAATCAAGGGTACTCATAAATTTCCAATTGTTGTTGGAGGTTTTGGAGGAAAAGTTAGTGTGATTGATGCCGGAAATTCTTGGAATGCTGCTCTTTCAGAAGATGGTTTCTTATACACTTGGGGTATGGGGAACAGTGGCCAACTTGCCCGAAGCAAAAGCATGGGAGCTAATAAAATCAAAGGAAAATACATCGATTCGACAGGGAAGAACAACGAATATGAAGATCTCGACCTAACAAAATTGTACATGGGTGAGATTATTGTTACTAAGGAGAAAGATCGAAATGGAAATGATATTCTTCTTGATGATGGAAAGCCCAAAACATATGATGCTTACAATTATTTCCACAAAAAAATCCGTAACACATTTTTGAATCCACAGAAAGTGGAGTGGGCCGGAGGAAACTTAGGACTTAAGATAGAAGTCTTGAACTTTTCATGTGGAGACATCCATCTTCTAGCTGTCGCTCGTGCTCCTGGTACTTTCCAATCGAGGGTATTTAGTTCTGGATGTAGCTCTTTTGGACAATTGGGTCACGGTGGAACGAAGAATCTTCATGAATTGACACCTATCGAAGCCTTGGACGATAAAAATATATGTAAAGTTGCTGCTGGAAATTCTCACAGCTTAGCTCTTTCTATAGACGGAAAAAATATTTATTCCTGGGGGAAAATTGATGCTGGTGCACTTGGATTATACGACGAAAAGAAAACGCTAGAGTATGATGCGACTTCTTTCCTTGGTACGCCCAAACAAGTTGCATTTCCAGATACATTAGGAGAAACTCCTCTAGTTGACATTTCTTGTGGTACGTACGATTATTATGTAGAGTCTTCTCGTTTCCTCGTTGTGTGCTTTCCTTGATGTTTAGCTAAGCCTACTGTTTTGGATTTTGACTCACTTGTTGCTTATCTTCTTCCTCTCGTATTAACTACACAAACACAAACAAATATAAATATAAACATAAACTTACTAGGAGAGACGACTTCGTTCGCTATAACCAGCACAAACTCTGTATATTCATGGGGTTACAACGAAAACTCTCAAACTGGACACTACAACGATGGGGAAACTAATTTGATTCCTCGTCCTAGATTATTGGATGTGATTTGTAAGACTTTGTTGATATGCTAGTATTTTTGGTGATGTTATTGCTGCTACTCTGCTATAATGCTGTTGTCTCATTGTTTTTATGTTATTGTTCTAACTTTTCTTCTTCTCTTTTTGTTCTGATTCTCCATCGTTTAGCTGCTGTAAATATTGCAATTGACAAGGATAATAAAAAAGTAGTTGCGAAAAACTGCCGCGTGATTCGTGTAGCCGGTGGTGGCCAACATTCTTTGATGGTTATCAAGCGCTATCTCTAGAATTGAAAGAAAATGAGGATAATTTACGCACATACTGATGGTGACGAAATTATTAATGTTCTAATACCTGATAATCCACTAGTAGACTACTACTTAACCGAGAATCGAATTTGAATGTATATCCTAGCTAGACTACGATAAACGGCCTATTAATTATTGGAAGAGAAAATTACAATAGTCTTTCTTTCTATTCTTTTTGTCTTATTTTATGTCGGGTAGATTATAAGTCTGATTTTGATGGCCGTAAGTAGTGTCAATGTATGTATAATGTATACACACATGCTAATCGTTCAACGGATATTATTTGCTTACTGTATAGAGCAATTGGAGAAAGGACAACGACAAAGGCTTTGCAAGATGTACAGAAATTTCTGTTACATATTCATCCTTGTCTAGTATGAATTGTAATACGGTCTTGATTTCTGAGTGTATTCCAGATGAATGCAAAACCCAAACACTCGTAAGGTGTGTCTGGGGATAGTTCTCAATACGAATCACACACACTCTTCTTCTAAATCTTCTGCAATTGATTATATATGCAATTTTTGTCGCTCTTCTCGATCGTGTCGTTCAGATAATGCGACGAAAGGTTCAACAACGTGACCTTCGGCATCCAAATGCAATTTATTGACCAGCTTTTCATAACCCGCGAAGGTCAGATATCGTTGCTTCCGTTGATACATTTTGTGCTCTAGCTCATCTCTCATTCTTAGGAGCAAAAGCATGTTACCATATTCCGGCGATTGCATTTTGTCGTTTAGCTTAAACCAAAGTTTTCGAGTCTCAAACACAAACTTTCGATTGAAATTTTTCGGAAAGGGAGATTCGCTATGTGCCTCGGTCTCGACGTCATTACTTTTATACTTTTTATTGCTGTCTTCGGGATCATCATGTTCTAATGTACTGCTGTTAGTAGGCGACGGCACATCATCCTCGTGTAAGCCTTTGGCAATATTGTACAGAATAATCCTTTGCCAGTTTCGATTGGTAGTATCACGTTTACTTTGAATGTCCTGCAGTCTTTCCAGGTCTCCCAGATAAACTCCGTTGAAGCCATGTTTAACGTCAGTACCCCACGTGTAACTAAATTATGATAGTGAAAAACACCAGTAAGAATACGATAGCATAATTTGATAATTTGACAATTTGACAACACAATTTGCATTTACATTATATATACACAATCCAAATTGCTCACCCTTTAGGTTCAACCATAAATCGAAACTCCAATTCAGTCACGGGGCAAACAGGTCGTAGATCTTTGTCTAGTCGATAAAGTAATGGGATACCTGTTGGGATAGACATACCCTTTATATCCTCATCACTTATGCCATCAATATTTTTTATGAGCGTACGTATGGTATTAGCATGAGAGACAATTATACACTTATTTCCCGAACGAAGAGACGGGCCTATTACGGAATTGTAAAATGGCATGATTCTATCTGAACAATCCTTCAGAGATTCGGTACGACTTTGTTCTAATTGTTCTTTTGAAAGTTTCTTGTACCTTCGGCAATTCCCATGCCAATAAGGATGATCGTCTTTCATTTTCGGAGGACGAACATCGTATGACCGTCGCATTTGCATTACGAGTTCTTGGTCTAGTCCCAATTCCCGATATGCTGTATCTTTGTTGTATCCTTGTAGACTGTGTGTTTATGTTAATTAGAAAAATAATAAAACCAGATATTAATAAATCATATTGCATCATTCAAATACTCAATCAAACACAACAACAACGAAGACAAAACAAGGAATCACAAAACACTAACTTTATATATTCATATTGAAATATATAAAGAGAGAGAGAGAAAAGATAACTTACGCTCCATAGTGCCGCTCATTCAATCGCCATGATTTAGTGACTGGTACCCAATGCTGATTTGCCATATTTAGAGCCATATTACACGAAAAACTTGCCCGTTTTAGGACTGACGTGAACGCGTGATCGAGTTCAACACCATTTTCGAACAATAGTCGACCGGCATCTCTGGCCTCAACTTCACCTTTCGGCGTTAATGGGACGTCGCACCATCCCGTGTATCGGTTGAGTTTGTTCCAATCCGATTCGCCATGCCTTAATAGAACAAGTGTATAGAGGCTATCTTCACCACAATTAGACAATTCAAAGGGAGGAGGGGCTGGATCTAAAGGCGTTCCACCATTGATAATATGACTGATAAATGAATCTGTACTTCTATTGCTGTTCTCGTTTTCTATATTTCCACCTCCACGACGCCGAGTTGGAACCATATGAGGTCCACGTCCTCGTGATTTTTTATTACGACTTGTTGTTCGTCCTACGCTGGCGAGACCACTTGATTTCTTATCATTCCTATTACTTTTACTACTAAAATATCTCGATATAGGTCTTATTGAGAAGGAAGAATGTTGCTGTATTTGTTGTTGTTGTCGTTTCCGTCGAGAACATACTGAACAGTCGTAATCATCAACGGGTAACAAAGAAATTTCCCTCGCAATTATTATAAGTGATCCTGTCGGACGACAAACTTTGGAAAATCTATTAGGAAAAAGACTCATCAAGATTGTATTTGATATTCTATTGGTATGAAGCTTCCAAATGAATGCCGCTTTGTCGTAAAGGGCAACGACTGTTGATGCAGTTGGTTGTTGTTGTTTGTGTTAAGATCGCGGCTTTCGAGCTTTGTTTCTGTTGTTGAAGTCTGATGCACATAATGAAATATTAAACAAAATCATATTCAATATTAAAATCCCTGAGTTCCCCATTATAACGATTGACCTTTATAAAATGGAGGATACGGGATTTACATTGTTGTGATTAGTTTTTTTGCTATTTTTGACGTCAAATAGGCCGAGAAAAATCATCAATCTAATCAAGAACGTTATTCAAACTTTAAACTTTCGAACTTAAAAATTGAAAATAATAATAGAAGGTCAGAGAAAACTAACTACCAAGTACTTGTTACAATAGCCATGGAGGACGGCACGAAGAATGAAGATTCTCGGAAGGAGCAAGAAAAAGAAAGTCATCCAATTTTGAGTAAAGATAAATGGGTTGCATCCTTTACTGATCGGATGTTAGTTGCAGGAAACAATAATCATAATCGCAATGACGGCGACGGCGACGCATTTGTTCTGCTAGAAAATGTTATGGAATCGGGACAAGGGAATGATTTCTGCAATTGTCTTCGTGACGAACTTGATTTATTTTTGGAAAGATTGAAACCTGCACGAACAAAGGGTGATAACCATGCCGATACTATTCTAGACCTATTACAGTCGATGGGAACACATCAGCTACTTCCCGATCACCAGCACCAGGAGAATCTGCATCAACAACAACGACGTAAACAACAAATATATTCTTCTGATAGTGTTCGTGGCGACAAGAGTCTATTCATATCCAGAGAGTATCGACAACGAGAATCTTTTGCTACAAGAAATCCATATCTGAATCGGCTCATTGCCACTATTTCAAACACATTTGAGCGGGAATTCAACTCTACGAGTAGCAAACATAACGATGATAGATTGAAATTAGATCTTTCAATGACATCAGTTCAGATTGCACTCTATCCTGGAGACGGTAAGAGTGGTTATCGTCGACATTGCGATCGACACAACTCTTGCAAAGAAGAAGAAGAAACAGAAAATATTGAAGTAGACGTTGTAAGCCAACAACAACAACTGTCACCAGATCCATTATATATAACTCCTACATCAAACAACGAACGTATCATTACTGTTATTTATTACCTAACGGATGATGATTGGGATGCTGAATTGGATGGAGGTGCTCTTCGAATGTTTCATACTGACAGTTCAAATACTGATACTGATGGGGGTACAACCACTGTTAAATCTGATATGGGAGAGAATGGATCATCCTCAGATTTTTTCGACGTCATCCCCTTTCGAGATCGTATGGTCGTATTTCGATCTGATCGAGTGGAACATCAAGTAATGCCGAGCCTCCGACGACCACGACTTGCTATCACCCTTTGGTTTTATGGAACTATAGAAAAATCATTGACAAATCGTGACAGTATTATTACTGAAAGTGGCGATAAAACGACGAACACTGTTCTTATATCAACCAACGTTACTGAATCTATAATACCACGTGAGCTAATATCATCGCATGGTCGTCATCCCCCCCCACCGCTACCTATTAGTAGTCTGTCAACGCCACCATTATTGTCAATAGCATCGTCAGCTGCTGGTTTTGATGATAATAATTCGGATCCAACTATCTTTGTTTCGATAGCAAGTTATAGAGACTCCGAAACTCGTCCCACGCTTGATGCCCTATTTTCTACAGCCAAAAATGCTGGCCGGATTTTTGTTGGAATTGTCGTGCAATTGGAGGAGAAGGAAAAAGACGACGAAGATATCTGGTACAGTATTATGGCTGGAACTTCCCAATCAGTTCATTCTTGGAAGCCACAGCCGCATCAGGTACGTTGCATACGACTCAATGCTCGTGATGCAACTGGTCCATGCTATGCTCGAGGACTATGTCAAACTCTGTTACGAGGAGAAGATTATTTTATGCAGATTGACTCGCATATGCGATTTCGACAAAACTGGGATGAATATTTGATTCAAACCATACAGGGCATACAGCAGTACAATCAGACTAGTAATGAGAAAGGTATTTCTACCAACAAAATCGTACTAACAGCGTATCCCGTTGGCTACACCCTTCCCAACAATATTCCACAAGAAACACGGGGAACATATCTGGTACCTTGGAAATTTGATAAGAACGGAATGCTACGACAACGAGGAAGACTTCTCAGAAGCACTGTTGACCAAACTGATATCGGTGAATTGAATCCCAATCTACACAAACCTATAGGAGAGCACCCTCTTGCAATAACACATGCTCGTCGACAGTACTTGTATGCAGGAGGATTCAATTTCGGACCGTCCGAAGTAATTACAGATGTACCTTATGATATGATGGGAATGCATCATCTATTTTTTGGAGAAGAACTGAGTATGTCTATCAGATTATTTACTAATGGATATGATTTGTATTGTCCCAATGAAACAGTTTGTTATCACTTGTGGAGTCGAGCTCATCGACCGAAAACGACAGGATCTGCGACTGTAACTGCAGCTTCAACAGCGTATAAGCAACGACTTCAGAAGCTATCCATGGAGAAAGTGAAGCAACAATTACTTGGAGATCAGATTGGAAAACCCTTCGGGTTAGGGAAAGCACGCACAGCTGCCGCCTTTGCCGATAAATTAGGAGTTGACTTTCGACGTCAAACTTTCGTACGCGATGGATGGGAATTCGGGGAATTGTGTTCTGAAGATTTCGTGGGCGGTGACGACAACGGAGTGTGCTCTCGCTTGGTATTTCCGGAGGATAGTGTTGAAGCTAAGGTAGCATCGCTAGACTCCAAGTCAAAAGAATTAATCGGGATGTTTTTGATGGGTATTAATTAATTATTTAAATTCTTCGAATGTTTAGCATATTTAAATATATGTAGTACTTAGAATTTCATTGGTAAAAAAATCTTCTGTTTTTTAAAGTCAGTCCAGGATTCTTATTCAATATCTTGTTGCTACATGCTCATACCACAGGTAATTGTTTGTTGTCTTCTCTTCCTGCTTTCAAACTCCCTACTTTGTTCTATTAGTATAATATTCATTATCATCATTATGATACTTTGTTTTTAACGTACTCGAATATGGTAGGACTATGATATGTATGTTCATACCTCTATCTGTACCTTTCACAAGTCCGAAATTTTATTAATTGTCTCCATTTTTATAATTTTATGCAGCAAATTATAGAGATGATGCTTGCTTGATGCTGAAATGGAAGAAACGAAGAAACCAGTAATGAGATTTCCCACATAATCGTATAACCATACCACCGACTACAACCCCCTTACGGCATATCCTACGACACGCCTACAAGTGTACTAAAGAATCTAAAGAAGTTTAATTCATTTTTGTCTCCGCGACTTGCGATGTCATTATCCAAAATCGCAATGTCGACTACTTCTATCCTTAACAAGAACGGTAACAACAGGATCGTTTACAATTTTTGGCGTGGTCATCCGAATAGCGATCTTTTACCAGTACAAGAAATGCAAGAAATATTAACGATGATGTGTTCTGCTGTAAATCAAGAATCCCTTAGGGATTCACTTCAATACCTGAGCTCAGATCGAGGGGATCCTACTCTTTTGAAGGAGATTTCATTGTTCTTGCATCGACGTACTCTTGAGGATGAATTGCCAGAATTTTCAACAGCAAACAAAAAAATATCGATAGACGATTCTCCTTCTTCTTCTCTTCCTCCTCCTGAACTGGACATGTTTCTCACGCATGGTGTCTCTCATGGCCTTGACTTGCTTTGCACCGCAACAACAACAAAAGACGATGTCGTATTAGTAGAACGACCGACATATTTTCTGGCTG